>ULPR01010786.1_pt1 | contig 244696 bp, 218 predicted proteins | sample 1953681 | NCBI WGS metagenome assembly ULPR01 (sample SAMEA4835634, study PRJEB28245) | human gut metagenome | biome: gut microbiome; material: fecal sample | place: Denmark | collected 2008 | reverse complement strand
TTTTTCTTATTTACACCATCTAAGGACTTCATTGTCGGGAAGAGCAAAACATCCCTGATTGCCTGTGAATCTGTAAGCAGCATTACCAGACGGTCAATACCGTAACCGATACCACCCGTTGGAGGCATACCGATCTCCAAAGCATTCAGGAAATCTTCATCTGTATGCTCTGCCTCATCATCACCTGCGGCTGCGTTTGCATCCTGTGCGGCGAAACGCTCACGCTGATCGATTGGATCGTTCAGCTCAGAGTATGCATTACACATCTCCCACGTATTGATAAAGAGTTCGAATCGCTCTACCTTGCTTGGGTCTGAAGGTTTCTTCTTCGTAAGTGGAGAAATCTCGATTGGATGATCCATAATAAATGTTGGCTGGATCAGCTTCTCCTCACAGAACTCCTCGAAGAACAGGTTGATAATATCACCCTTCTTATGACGATCCTCGTATGCGATATGATGCTCGTCTGCAAGCTTCTTCGCCTCTGCATCATCGGCTACCTGATCAAAATCAATGCCTGTATATTTCTTGATTGCGTCATTCATCGTCAGACGCTCAAATGGCTTACCAAAGTCGATCTCAATTCCGTTGTAAGAGATCTTTGTGCTGCCACATACCTTCTCTGCGAGATAACGGAACATAGACTCTGTCAGTTCCATCATGCCCTCGTAATCGGTATATGCCTGATACAACTCCATCAATGTAAACTCCGGATTGTGACGGGTATCCACACCCTCATTACGGAATACACGACCGATTTCGAACACTCTTTCCAGACCACCAACGATCAGTCTCTTCAGATATAATTCCAGTGAGATACGAAGCTTTACATCTTCATTTAATGCATTGTAATGTGTCTCAAATGGTCTCGCAGCGGCACCACCTGCATTTGATACGAGCATTGGTGTCTCAACTTCCATGAAATCACGGTCTGCAAGGAAATTACGAATCTCCTTCAAAATCTGGGAACGCTTGATGAAGACTGTTTTGCTTTCCTGGTTCATGATCAGATCTACGTATCTCTGGCGATAACGCATATCCGTATCGGTCAGTCCGTGGAACTTCTCCGGAAGAATCTGCAAAGACTTCGACAGAAGTGTCATCTCCTCGGCATGGATGGAAATCTCACCCGTCTTTGTACGGAATGCATATCCCTTCACACCATAGATATCTCCAATATCAGACTTCTTGAAATCTGCATAGCTTTCTTCGCCGATCTGGTCTCTTGCAACATAGACCTGAATATTTCCCTTCAAATCCTGAATGTTACAGAAAGATGCCTTACCCATGACACGCTTGAACATCATACGTCCGGCAATACTTACATGAATCGGAGAGCCATCCATGATTGCTCTTCTCTCATTGTAGTCGTTCGTCAGAGCTTCCTTCTTCTGCTCATCATCCAGTCCCTCTACATCCGGTGCCGGTCTGCCTGCCAGAAGCTCTGCTTCGTGTGCGATGTAAGTTTCCTTTACATCTTCACTATGATTTGTCACATCATATTTTGTAATCTCAAACGGATCTTTTCCCGCTGCCTGCAGTTCTGCGAGCTTATCGCGACGCACCTGCAACAGCTTGTTTGTATCCTGCTGCTTATTCTCTGCCACTTTTATTTCTCTCTTTCTTATCGAATATCCAAAATGCGGAAGTCAAAATTTCCGTCTGGTGCTTCCACTGTAACTGTCTCGCCTACACGTTTCTTCAAAATAGCCATGCCAAGTGGAGATTCATTGGAAAGCTTTCCTTCCAGAATATTGGACTCAGTAGAACCAACGATCTTGAATGTATTTACCTCATCCATATCGATATCCAGAATAGATACCTCAGAACCAAAGTTTACAACACCCTGCTCTACTTCTTCTTCGTCAGCAACCTCTGCATACTTCAGGATCTTCTCGATTTCTTCGATGCGAGCCTCGATATCTCTCTGCTCGTCCTTTGCAGCATCGTACTCGGCGTTCTCTGACAAGTCTCCTTGCTCTCTTGCTTCTTTGATCTTCTGTGCAATTTCCTGACGTCTATTTACCTTTAAGTCCTGTAACTCGTCCTCTAACTTACGAAGACCTTCTCTAGTCAACAGATTTTTCTTCTCAGCCATCTCTATTTTCCTTTCTTTCACGACATACTTGCCCAGACTTCTTCCGAGCATACATGCTTGAATTATATCGGATATTCCATCATATGTCAAACGTGATTTCTACTGTTTTACCAATATTTTTCTCCCTTTGTGTGCCGCTTATTGTGCCAAAAATCCGCAAAGCCATTTCTGACCTTGCGGATTCACATTTTTCTTTCCACTATTATTTCGCTTTACAACATCCGATTAGTGATGAAACAGACGGATTCCTGTAAATGCCATAACCATATCGTACTTGTCTGCACACTCGATTACAAGATCATCACGTACAGAACCACCCGGCTGTGCGATATACTTCACACCACTCTTCTTTGCACGCTCTACGTTATCAGAGAATGGGAAGAATGCATCGGAGCCAAGGGTTACGTCGGTATTTCCATCGAGCCATGCACGCTTCTCCTCGCGTGTAAATACCGGTGGCTTTACCTTGAAACGCTTCTGCCATTCGCCCTCGCGAAGTACATCCTCATACTCATCACCGATGTAGACATCAATTGCATTGTCACGGTCTGCACGTCCAAGCGAATCTACAAACTGCAAATTCAGAACCTGTGGTGCCTGACGGAGATACCAGTTATCTGCCTTCTGTCCGGCAAGTCTTGTACAATGTACACGGGACTGCTGTCCGGCACCGATACCGATTGCCTGTCCGTTCTTCACATAGCATACAGAGTTTGACTGTGTATATTTCAGAGTGATCAAAGCAATCTTCATATCGTTCTTTGCAGATTCTGGAAGATCCTTGTTCTTTGTCACAATGTTTGAAAGCAGTTCATCGTTGATTGGAAGCTCATTTCTTCCCTGCTCAAATGTGATGCCATATACCTGCTTGTGCTCGATTGGAGCTGGTACATACGAAGGATCAATCTGAATAATATTGTAATTGCCCTTTTTCTTCTGCATCAGAAGCTCAATTGCCTCATCTGTGTAGCCCGGCGCAATCACACCATCGGATACCTCACGCTTGATCAGTCTTGCTGTATCCTTATCACACACATCAGAAAGTGCAATGAAATCACCGAAGGAAGACATACGGTCAGCGCCTCTGGCTCTCGCATAAGCACATGCCAGCGGAGAAAGCTCGCCGAGATCGTCTACCCAGTAGATCTTTGCCAATGTATCATCAAGCGGAAGTCCCACAGCCGCACCCGCCGGAGATACATGCTTGAAGGAAGTTGCTGCCGGAAGTCCGGTTGCTTCTTTCAGCTCCTTTACAAGCTGCCAGCCGTTAAATGCATCCAAAAAGTTGATATAACCCGGCTTGCCATTGATCACCTTGACTGGAAGCTCGCTTCCATCCTCCATGTAGATACGAGATGGTTTCTGATTCGGGTTACATCCATACTTAAGCATAATTTCGTTTGCCATGATTTTTCATCCTCCGCTTTCTTAGACTCTGTCGTATTTATTGATAATCTTTGATGTTGCCTTACCTGTCTCGATATCGATATAGCGAACAAACAAAGATACCTTGTTATCCTCATTCAAAGAGTTCCACAGCATATCGGTAAATGCATCCATATCATCCGGGATTGCAACCAGCTTCGGCTCACCCTCAAAGCTTGGAAGTGGATTGCCATCACCCATATAGGTGTGAATGAAATGTCCGGTTCCCGAAAGTGGATTTGTATAAGAGAATGTAAATCTCTCACAGCAATCCGGATTTCCGTCTGCGGATTTTAAGATGGACATTGCATAATTATACGAACCATTTTCCACATGCATAATGCCGGAAATACGTGGTGTATAATTTGGTGCATCATCCTCATATTCTCGCGTGCGTAAAGACTGCTCAAATGTCTGCTGCTTATCCATCAGCTCGTAAATCGTATCGGTCTGATCTCCATTTGTCACAATCGTCTTGTTGCCTAATACACGCACTGGTGCATAGATGATCAGATGTGGATCAGTCAGCTTGGAAGGATCTGCTGCCTCTGTTCTTATGCCATCCTCTGTCTCTGTAAATACACGGTTCCGTGAATTCACGCTGCGTCCCATAATGAAATATGCAGTTACCGCTTTCTTGCCATCCTGTGATTTTCCGATTACGATACCTCTGCCCGGGTACGCATTGCCCTTCAATTCTTCTTCCAATGAAATCATCTTCACGCTCTTCGCTCCTCCTCTTGTTTTGTTAATATCCATGTCGATTGCGAACACCCACTATCATGTAAGAGTTGTACAGAATATACAATTCTATGCAGACGCGCTCTCGCTCAGTTCAGCACATAACAGACACTAAACTCCCTGCACCTTCATACTTCCGGTGCAGCTCGTTAAGTGCTGATGTGCTTCAATGGTCTGCATATGAATTGATATATCTGTACAACTCAATCCACATAATTCTGCTTCGCAATCGCCAATCTACTCTTTCAAATACACAATCCGTTGTCGCTCAGGTTACCTTGTGGGCCGAGTTAGTCAGCGCCGTTGGTAACATCCCCGCTTCCATCTAAGGAAATCGGGTTACCAAGTACAGTCGGCTCCGGTTTGATAAATGTCATAACAAAGTCCTTGCTGATTGCCAGATACTCGCGGATATTGCGGATGGTCTGTCCACCGTAGTTAATCGGTGCTGCCGCCACTCCATATGCATCCATACCGAGATTCTTGGCATTGTAGACCGCACGTGTCAAATGATATTTCTGCGTGACGATCACAACTTTTTCCGCGCCAAAGATTGCTCTGGCACGGTACATACTCTCATAAGTAGAAAATCCCGCATGATCCAGGAAAATATCCTCCGACGGAACGCCCTGCTTGATCGCATAGTTCTTCATGACACTGACTTCGTTATAATATTCGCTGCCGTGGTCACCACTCATCAGTATCTTCGGTGCACAGCCTGCCTTGTAAAGTGCAATCCCCTCATCCAATCGATCCCGCAGCATCGGACTCGGTGTATCTCCATTCTTTACAGATGCCCCAAGAATGATAATACAATCCACATCCGAAAGTGCAGTTGCGTCCTCCTCTTTCAGCAGACGGGGATTCACATCATGTTTAACATAGATATAGATTCCTGTCAACCCAAGAAGGATCAGCAGCGCACACGCAATCAGGAACACAAATATATTCCTGATTGCCCGCACAAATCCGCCTTTTTTCTTATCTGCTTTTTTCTTACTCATATCTTTCTGCCATTATTTCGTCGTCTTTTTTTCTACTGACTTATTTTCTGTGGAAGTCTTTGCCACAGCCGCTTTCTTTGCAGTCGGCTTCTTTGCTGCTGTTGACTTCTTCGCCGTTGTCGCCTTCTTCGGCTCCGGCTTTTTCTCAATTGCTGCTGTCGCAGGTGCATCCACAACAGCCTGTTTCTTGTCTACATAATCGTATCTGAATACCATCATGGAAAGCGGTGCGATATCAATGCTGATCGCATACGGCATACGATCACACTTTTCTTCAAATGCCTTTACCTTACCGTTTTTCGTACCGGAACCGCCGTAGATCTTCGCATCCGAATTGATGATCTCCTCATACTCGGTCAGGCAAGGCACTCCAATCCAGTAATCCTTACGCTCTACCGGAACGAAATTGCATACGAACAACAACTGATCCTTCACCGTCTTTCCACGACGCACAAACGCGATAATACTTGTATTTGCATCATCGACCTTGGTCCACTCGAATCCCATCTGATTGTTGTCATTGTAGTAGCATGCGTCATAGGTTGTATACATATGGTTCAGATCTGCCACCCATTTCTGCATCTTCTTATGCAGAGGCTGATCTAATAAGAACCAGTCAAGACTTCTTGCCTCACTCCACTCTCGAAGCTGTCCGAACTCCTGTCCCATGAACAAAAGCTTCTTGCCCGGATGTCCATACATAAATCCATAAGCCGTACGCAGGTTTGCGAACTTATCCTTCTCGACGCCCGGCATCTTATTGAGCATTGAGCACTTGAGATGTACCACCTCATCGTGTGAAATCACAAGCACATAATTCTCTGCATATGTATATGACAGGCTGAATGTCAGTCGGTTGTGATTAAATGAACGGAAATACGGATCCATCTTCATATACTCTAAGAAGTCATTCATCCATCCCATATTCCACTTGTACAGGAAGCCAAGTCCCTTCATGCTTGCCGGTGCTGTGACACCTGCCCATGCCGTAGACTCTTCCGCAATCAGGAACGCGCCCGGATTGCGCTCTTCCATAACCGTATTGATCTTGCGGAGCAGTTCGATTGCATCGTAATTCTCATTTCCGCCATCTTTATTCGGCAGCCACTGTCCATCCTGCTTTCCGTAATCCAGATACAACATAGAAGCGACCGCATCCACACGCAATGCATCCACATGGAACTTCTCCACCCAGAACAACGCATTGGCTGTTAAGAAGTTAGAGACCTCATTTCTTCCAAAATCAAAGATATAGGTTCCCCAGTCCGGATGCTCGCCGCGTCTTGGATCCGGATGCTCATAAAGCGGCATGCCATCAAATCTTCCAAGTCCGTGCGCATCTCTCGGGAAATGTGCCGGCACCCAGTCCAAGATCACACCGATGCCGTTTTCATGCATGTGATCTACAAAATACATGAAATCCTCCGGCGAGCCGTAACGGCTGGTCGGTGCATAATAATTCGTTACCTGATAACCCCATGATCCATCAAATGGATACTCTGCAATACCCATCAGCTCGACATGGGTGTATCCCATCTTCTTTACATAATCGCAGAGCATCTTTGCAAGCTCACGGTAGGTATAGAATCCAAAATCTGAATCCTCAATTTTCTTCTTCCAGGAACCGAGGTGGCACTCATAAATTGCCATCGGCTTTTTCAGCTCGGTCTCACGCGTCTGCTGCCTCCGGTTCTCGATCCAGTCCGTATCCTTCCACTTATATCCGGTCAGATCCGCAACGACATTTGCATTGTCCGGTCTTACCTGACACTGGTTTCCATATGGATCTGCCTTGTATAAGATTTCACCGTCTCTTGTCAGAATCTGATATTTGTAGACAGCCCCCGGAGCTACATCCGGGATAAACAGCTCATAGATACCGGAGGTCTGCATCATCTGCATCGGGTTGAGTGCGCCATCCCACATGTTAAAATCACCTACGACACTGACACGTCTCGCATGCGGTGCCCATACTGCGAAGTATGTTCCCTTCACACCATCGATCGTCATCGGATGCGCACCAAACTTTTCGTAGACATCATAGTGCTTGCCCTCTGCAAAAAGATATGTGTCAAACTCTGTGATCTGTGAGTCAAACGCGTATGCATCGGCAGTCACAACCGTTGTACCATCCTGATAGGTTGTCTCGATGCGGTATTTTGTTCCCTTATATTTCTTCTTTGCACTGTAAAATCCATAGAAGCCCTCTGCCAGACATTCCATCTCCTCACGGTTTTTGCCTGTCGGAGATACGACGCAGACTTTCTCTGCATATGGACGATATACGGTGATCACCTGTCCATCGCCATAAACATGGTTTCCGAGCAGATGCTTCGGTGCATTGATAACCCCATTTTTCAATTCATCGTACAAAATCCAGTTTACCCAATCTTCCAGTCGTTTGTTCATATTTTGTAACCCTCCTTAAAAATATCCTTCTCTAAATCTAAAACCGGTGTGGCCGCCCCGCCAGACGGACACACACACGAATCATCACAAACACAAAAATCTCCGCTGCAACTATGCCAAGATATAGCAACGCCAGATTCCTTGCAAAGGTTTCCGGCAGAATCTTACACAGCACATCTCCGGAAGAAAAATAACCATAATCGCCACGGAATATCATATTCCGAAGTCCTGCATAGACCTCTCTTTTTGATGTCACGATCCGCAACATCAAAAGCGCCACCAGACACGCGCCGCCTGCACTTCCATAAAAACACGGCATCGTCTCCCGCCTGCGCCAAAGCCTGCGAAAACTGTATATCATCCCAGCCAGCGATGCAATGGACAAAATCCATGCGAACCGGTAATACCCTTTCAATCGGTTCAGCTGATGCACATTTTCGTCCGATAATTCATATCCTGCAATCCTGTATTTTCCTGTAAAAAAGCGACAATACGAATCTGCAATCTGTCCGTAGTAAAGCTCTGCCTCTGCCTTGCTGATCTCCACGGTCACACCGTTACGGTAGTCCGTCGATGAAAGCCGGTACACACTCCGGTTGAACGCCAGCAGGCACACAGCAAAGCTCAAAATAAACACCGCAATGCAGACACTCGCCAGCCATTGAAACTTTCTATATTCTTCTCTTTTCATAATAATTGATTACTATCTTTTTCCTGTAAAATCTTAAAAACCTATAAGCTTATTTATTTTACCATTTCCGCCCTGCAAAGTAAAGAAACCATTTTATAAATGCGTCCAATATCGCTGGAATTCTGCGTCATTTTTGCCTTGCGTCATATGCTGTTTTCCTCTATAATAATAGTAGTTTTTTTATACAGCATGAGGTGGTGGGGCGATAATGGCATCAAGCAATTTTGTAAATGGAAATGACGTGGCTACATTTGTCTTGGAGACAGATGCACCATACAATATTTTAGACTTTGACCAGGGGCTTTGTACAATGACCGGATACTCTCCGCGTGAATTGTCCAAGAAGATCTGTACCCTGGATAATCTGTTATATGTGGAGGATTTCACAGAAGTGATCGCCTCCATGAACTATCAGTTAAGTATCTCGAATCTGATCAGTATCCAGCATCGGATCGTGACGAAGAGCGGTACGGTGCTTACGGTTCTTTGCAATGGACAGGCATTTTCTTTGAACGATGGTCGTGACGTATTACAGTGCGTTTTTACCGATATCACGAACCTGGAAAATGCAGCGAACGAGACCGTCCGTGCCAAGACCGATCTGGAGATTTTCGCAAATACCGTTCCGAGCGGCGTGAGCAAGCATCTGCTCGACAACAATCTCTCTCTTTTATGGGCAAATAATTTCTTTTATGATATGTGTGGCTACTCTGAGCATGATTACAAGGAGAAGTTCGGCAAGAGCACACTGCAGCTCGTATTGAGTGAGGATCTGGCGCTTGTGATTGACGCACTCGCTGACCTGACGGAAAACGAGGAGAATTCCAAGATCATGAACTTCCGTATCCAGTGTGCGGATGGCAATATCAAATGGGTCAATGCAGTCATCGCCCGCTCCGGTTCCGAGGAACAAGGCTTCCCGGTTGTAAACCTCGTTATGTCAGATATTACAAGTCTGAAGATTGCAGAGACAAAGGCAATGCTCGAAGAGCAGAAATATCTGATCATCTCTGATATCTCTGAGGAACTTCCTTACGAATATGATATTGCAACCGATACGATCACCTTTGCCGAGAAGTTCAACCATATCTTTGAAGGTGAATCTGTGATTGAGAACCCGACCGAAAATATGCTCAAGATGGGACTCGTCTCTTACGATACACAGTCCGCGATCGAAGAGCTGTTTTATCTGGCAAAAGCCGGCACAGAATATCATTCGACAGAGTTCAAATTAAATACGAAAAATGGTGGTTTCCAGTGGTACTTCTCCACATTCTCCACCATCTACGACGAGGAGGGAACGCCGCTTCGTGTCGTTGGTCTGCTCCGGAATATCCATGCCCAGAAGGTGGAACAGCAAAAGCTTCTGATCCGTGCAGAGACCGATCAGATGACCGGACTTTACAACAAGGCGACAACCGAGAGCAAAATTCAAGCATCCCTGCGTGAACTAAACGGAAACAGCTATCAGGTTCTGATGTTGGTCGATATTGATGATTTCAAGAAGATCAATGATACATTTGGACATTTGAAGGGTGACGAAGTCATCGTCGACATTGCAAAGGCGCTGCAGGAATTCAAAGGCGATTACGGCATTGCCGGGCGTCTCGGCGGCGACGAATTCTGCGTATTTTTATCCAATGTGTTAGATACCCAGCTTGCAAGCGAAAAAGCCGTTATGATCGCCGATCGTCTGCGTGAGCTGTACCAGCACGATTGCAAGGTCACACTCAGTATCGGTATCGCCGCAACGAACCAGCAGATTCCATATAACGTCCTGCTGGAAAATGCAGATACTGCCCTGTATCAGGCGAAGTTAAACGGCAAAAACGGCTACTTCTTCTATGCCGATGATATGGAACGTGGGAAGTACGAAAATGATCGTTCCGAGCCGACAGCAAAAGAAACAGGAACCTCTGCTCTTCTGGATTCCCTGCTTTCTACACTGTTTGCCAGCACCAACACCTACACTGCGATCGAACAGGCAATGGCAATCGTAGGCGAGCACTACGCCATCGACAAGATCAGCATCTGGGAATACAGCTACAACAAGAGCTTCGTTGACTGTACGCATCAATGGTGCAAAAAGGGAATCAACAACGATATGACGCTCCGCCAGCATACGCCTGCTGCGATTCTGGAGGAATTATCTGCGATGGGAACGGACGGCATTACCTATTCCTCCGATACATCTTTGATCAAGACAAACACCGCAAGCATGAACCCGTATGCGGAAGGCATCCGCAAGCTCATGCAGTGCGATATCAATACAAACGGCAAACGGATTGGCTTTATCAGCTTCTATTCCATGGACAAAGACGTCACATGGAACGCGCAGACATTGACTGCATTTAAGCAGATCTTCCGCCTGTTCGGAGAAGCGATCAAGACAAAACAGGCAAACCGCGCGATGTCATTGCTGCGAGATGACACGATCAAGGCGTTTGATCTCGTACAGAATCCGATGGTCGTTGTCGACAAGGATTCCTACGACGTCATGTATTTCAACGAATGTGCGCGGGAATATTTCCCAAAACTTGCTTTAAACAGCAAATGCTACACCTGCCTGCAGCAGGAAAGCGGGCCTTGCCGTGATTGTCCGGTACATAAGATCTCTGACAGTAATCCGACTGTTGGCTGCATCAAGCACAATCGCACGCTCGACGAGCCGCTGGATGTCCATATGACAACGATCAACTGGAGTTCCGGCAGCCATACATTTTTGGTTTCAACCTCCGCACACAAGGAGACAAAGGCAGAACAGCTCCGCAAGGAACTCGAGCAGAACATCAACATCGAAAAACGCATTGCCGAGGCTTCTTACCGCGATATTGTAACCGGATATGGAAACTTCGAGAAGTTCAAGGTCGATGCACAGGCAATCTTAAACGACAACCCGGACACCGATTATGTTATGTTCTACTTTAACATCAAGAACTTCAAATACATCAACGAAACCTATGGTCATAATGTGGGCGATCAGACGCTCAAGGCAGTCGCAGATGTATTGAACAAATATATGCAGGAAGGTGAGACATTTGCCCGTGTCATCAGCGATACTTACATCATGCTGATTCACTACAAGGCAGAAGATCAGTTTATGTCCATCTTCAACAACATCAAGGCAGAGGTGCATGATGCATGCCTTGCCATTCAGGATCGGTTCGTCGTAGACTTCACGACCGGAATTCTTATCATCGACGAAACAATGCACAGCTACAGCATCAACCGCTTAGTCGACCGCGCAATGATGGCTGGCAAGTCCATCGATGCTTCAACCGGCGTATCGTATGCATTCTATGATGACGAATACCACAAGAAGGTATTGAACGATGCACAGCTTGAGAACAGCATCCACGGTGCCCTTGAGAACAACGAATTCTGTGCATATGTACAGCCAAAGTACGATATTGCATCGAAGAGCCTGATCGGTGGAGAACTTCTGGTGCGCTGGTTATCTCCTTCCAAGGGATTTTTGGAACCGGCAGCCTTTATCCCATCCTTCGAGAAGAACGGTTTCATCTATCAGATCGACTGTTTCATGCTCGAGCAGGCTTGTAAGTCCATCCGCCGGTATCTCGATTCCGACATCTACGTCATTCCGTTCTCCGTGAACCTGTCACGGGTAACGCTGGCGCATCCGGACTTCCTGTCAAAAGTACAGGAGATCGTCGAGAAGTACTACATTCCACATCATTATCTGGAATTCGAAATCACCGAGAGTATTTTCTCTGAGAATTACTCACAGATGATCGATGTGTTGAACAAGCTGAAATCGATGGATTTCATCATCAACATGGACGATTTTGGAACTGGCTACTCTTCCCTTACACTGCTCAAGGATCTGCCGATCGATGTCATCAAGCTTGACCATGATTTCTTGTCCCGGTCAACGACAAACGACAAAAATGCAATCAGCATCCTGCGCAGTATCATCGAGATGGCACACACCCTCGATATCCGCGTTGTCAGCGAAGGCATCGAGACTGTCGAACAGCTGGAAATGCTCAGTTCCATCAACTGTGAAATCGGTCAGGGCTTCCTGTTTGCAAAACCTATGCCAATCGCAGATTACGATAAGATGATCCAGGACTATTCTGCAAGCTAAAATTTAGGTTTTTACGGGTTTTTTCATCAAAAAGTATTGACAGAAAAATGGCTTTTTGCTATTCTATGGTTTGTGTGTGAACACAATTAGAAATTTTCACTGGTCCAATCTGTCTAGTGGTGTGGACGGATTGTTCGTGTCTTGACCAAAGTGATAATTATATAAACTTAAACTATTATAATATTTTATGGAGGTGTCAGGTTTGGCTAATATCAAATCCGCAAAGAAGAGAATTCTTGTTATCGAGACAAAGACTTTAAGAAACAAAATGATCAAGTCTAAGATTAAGACTTTAGTTAAGAAGGTTGAGGCTGCTATCGAGGCAAACGATAAGGCTGCTGCAGAAGCTGCACTTCAGGTTGCTACATCCGAGATCAGCAAGGCTGCTTCAAAGGGAATCTACCACAAGAACAACGCTTCAAGAAAGATTTCCCGTTTAACACTTGCTGTTAACAAGCTTGCTTAATTATTTTATTGATAAATATATTTTAACCCAAAGAAAAAGACGCTTTCCGCGTCTTTTTCTTTTTCGTGTGTTTTCTTTTTTACTTTCCTGTCTGCAATGTATGTTTCTTCAGATAGCTGTGCAGCACCCATTTTTCCGGGATTCGTTTTAACACAATCTGAATCTCCTCGTGCTTTGCAATCGGCTGTACTAAGATGCTGTAAAGTTGCGCATTGTTTGCACCCCAGATATCAGTAAAGATCTGGTCTCCGACAAACAACGTATTCGTCCGGTCAGTACCAAGCTTCTGCATTGCCTGCACATATCCTCTGGCTGACGGTTTTCCTGCCTTATATACATAAGTTGCTCCAACCTGTTCATTGAAAGATTTCACACGTTCCTCATCGTTGTTCGACACGAAGCAGACACCATATCCCATATCCTTTAATTTCTGTATCAATGCCTTTGCGCGCGCATTGGCAGGTGCATCATGTTCCACCAGTGTATTGTCAACATCAAACAGCACCGCGCGGTATCCTTTGTCATAGAATGCATGAAAATCAATATGATAGGTGCTGTCGTAATATTCGTTTGGAAAAAATCTCTGAAACATATCGTGTTCTCCTAAGTCTTTATTCGTCTGTTTTCTAATACCGGTTAGACAGTTTATTCCGCATGAAAAAATTCATACACATTCTTCGCAACGGACTCTGGAATTCCCGGCACTTCTGCAAGCTCGCTGATTGTCACTTCCCTGATCTTCCGTATCTCACCGAAATATTTGAGCAGCTGCTTCCGCCGATTCTCACCTACCCCCGGTATCTCATCGAGCACGGAATGTACCTGATTTTTGCTGCGGAGCTGCCGGTGATATTCTATCGCGAAGCGGTGCGCTTCATCCTGCAGTGCCGTCACCATCAACATCGCTTCACTGCCCTTCGGGAACTTCACTTCCACATTATTATAATACAAGCCTCTTGTTCTGTGGTTATCATCTTTTACCATACCACACACTGGAATGTCAAGCCCCAGGCTATCCAATACCATCAATGCAACGTTTACCTGTCCTTTACCACCATCCATCATAATGACATCTGGCAAAACATCCATCTTCTCATCTGTGAATCGTCTCGACAGCACTTCCTTCATGGATGCATAATCATCCGGACCCGTTACCGTCCGCAGCCGGAATTTACGATACGCATTCTTCTTCGGCTTTCCCTGTTCAAACACAACCATCGACGCCACTGACAATACGCCAGAGATATTGGAGATATCAAACGCCTCCATCCGGTTCGCCGACGGAATTCCAAGAAGCTCCGCAATCTCATTTGCCGCTCCGATTGTCCGCTTCTCCTGCCGCTTCACACGTTCCATATCCTGCGCTAGTACCAATCTCGCATTTTCTGCCGCCAGATCCAAGATCTTTTTCTTGTCTCCCTTCTGCGGCACAACAATCTGCACCTTCGATTCGCGCCGTTCACTCAAATACGCCTCTAAGATTTGCTGTTCCTCCGGCACTTCCGGAACCAGAATTTCTCTCGGCAGATACGGTGTCCCCGAATAAAACTGCTTGATAAATGCCGCCAGCACCTCTGACAACCGTTCCTTGCTGTTGCCATTCATATGATGATTTTCCCGTCCAAGCAGTTTACCATCCCGCACGAAGAATACGGTCACGACAATATCCTTGTCGTTCGATGCACACGCGATAACATCCCGGTCTTCACCAGACGCCTTATTCATCTGCTGCTTATCCTCGATATGCCGGATACTCTCGATCAGATCCCGCGTCTCAGCCGCTTTCTCAAACTCCATTTCTTCCGCCTGCGCCCGCATCTGCTCCTGAAGTTCCGTCAATATCTCCTTGTAATTTCCATTCAGGAACGACAACGCCGCCTGCACCTGTCTGCCGTAATCCTCCTGACTGATCTTCCCATTGCAAGGTGCCTTACACTGCCCGATCTGGTAATACAGGCATGGGCGATCCTTGCCGATATCCTGCGGCAGTCTGCGGTTGCATGTACGCAGATGATAGAGCTTATTGATCAATTCCAGGATATCCTTGACTGCCCGTGCATTGGTGTATGGTCCGAAATATTTGGAATGATCCCGCTTCATAGAATGGCTGTATAAAAACCGTGGGAAAGCTTCCTCCACCGTCACGCGGATATACGGATAACCTTTGTCATCCGTCATCATCGTGTTATACTTCGGGCGGTACTCTTTGATCAGATTGCATTCCAGCACAAGTGCTTCCATCTCAGAGCTTGTCACGATATATTCAAAATACGCGATCTGCGACACCATTTTGGCAATCTTTGCAGATCCTCCGTGTCCATGTCCGGTCTGAAAATACTGCCGCACCCGGCTGTGCAGACTCACTGCCTTTCCCACATAAAGGATATCATCATTCTTGCTGTGCATGATATAGACACCCGGACTTTTCGGAAGCTTTTTCAGTTCCTCCTCCACGTCGAATATATACTGACTTTCCTCCGCGTTGTGGCTGGCACGATAAATATTCACATTGATTCGTTGTCTCTTCTCTGCCATGTTTCGATTGACTCCTGTTCTTTGCAGGTATTCAGAATAAAATTAGGAGGTATCCGTAAGATACCTCCCACTTTATAATAAAGGTTTTTTGTGGTCTGATTATAAAAGATCTGCACGAAGCTTCTTGATCACCGTCAATGTCTTGTTACGAAGCTCTTCTGCTTCATATAACTGCAGCATAGAGTTCTTATCCAGCTTTGCATCTACAACGGAATTCAACCAGTCATTTACATACGCCTGTACATACTTTACATTTGCATCGGACTTGTCCTTCAATGTCACGATGATGTTGTTCAGGTTCTCGATCACGGTTGGCTGAAGTGTTGTATTATTGTTCTGTGTCTGTGCACCCTCATCAGATAACTCGATAACCTTACCAGTCTTTGTGATGATAACCTTCTTGTTCGGAGAGGATTCTGAACGAGAAGAGCTTCCACCCTTTCTGTCAAGGAGCTTTTCTACTACCTTGATCAGGCATACAACACTGTATGTAGCTTCCTCTGGTGTCTGCTGATCATTTCCCTTGTCCTCATACTGGTTCCACAGCCACTCAGACTTCAGGAGCATCTCCTCTATCTTGGTGTCAGACAACAGCTTCTGCAGATCTGGATCCATCGCAGGTCCAGAATTCTTACCAAAGAACTTACCGCCAGACTGTGGTGCCTCTGCCTTCTTGTACTTTGCAGGAACTACAATCTCTGCGTAGGTCTTAATCAACTGCTTTTCAGCTACCTTTGGATCATAGTTATTATTAATAATATTGATTCTACCACTGTTCAAACCGTTGCAGATCATATCCTCTGCTGTCATAAATACGAGTGCCTTCTGGCGATCATCAATCATCTGCTTGATCTCGTAGTTTGTCTTAGACTTCTCAAGGATAGAATTCTTACGAACCTTAAACGCCTTAATCTTCTCCTTTACACTGAAGAACAGCTTGAGCAGAGAAGGATTCGCGTTAACATAATTTCCAATCCATGTAAGCTCTACATACTGATGCTCAATCTTGTTTGAGATCTCATATACATTGTAGCCATCAAAGATAACATTCAACGTTGTATAGAGTAAATCGAGAATCTCGTACTTTTCTTCCCATGACTTGTTGGAATTGTCCTGATTTACCAGATCCTTGATTCCACACTCATAGAACACCAGGTTATACTCGTACAAGCCTTCGAAGATATTGTGCTTGTCACTTAAGGAAGCACCTGCGCCAAGAATCTGCAGATTTTTCTTCATATTTGGCTCGTTCTCGATATAGAGATATACCTTTCTTACAAAGGAAGATACCTCTGCGATCAGTGTATCAATACGCTTGTTATAGATCTCCTGCTTAGAGATTGCATTGATCACACTTCTGCTCAGCACTGTTGTATCGGCTGCCGAATTCGTGTTGCGGATCAATTCCTTGAAGCTTTCATAGACTGACATATTGTCGATTGGAATATACTCTGCATTCAATCCATAAAACTCAAATGCCTTGTTGTATTCCTTGTTGTGAATATATGCGTTGAACAGTCCGATTGAGAACTGAATCTTATAATCATTTCCTACATGTGGGTCTTCTACTACATAATCAAACAATACTTCCAGATTGTTCATATATGCATCCGAATTTGCATTGTCCGCCGGAAGTCCCATCTCCATGATAACGTTGATCAGATCGAGATAACCCATAATTGCCTTATCAAAGTTCTTCGGTCTGTCATCATCCTCTAAAATCTGATAGCTCAGATTGATCAGCAATGGTGCAATACGCTCACCGATCAGACGCATCGCATCACCGAAGCACTCTCTCTGATACAGATAGATCAGCCAGATGCTGTAACGATAAATACCGGATGTGCTGATTGGAGCATCCACATCCAACGGATCGATATCGCCATATACAAACTTGAATAATGGTTCAATCCACTCTTCAATCTCATAACGTCCTGTCGCCTTGATGTTGGTGTCTACGAACTCACCCAACTCGTAAAGCTTTGTACACTGTGTCTTTACATCGTCATCAACCATCATATTCTTGAGGTCAAAATTACTATCCTTTAAATAGTCAATAACCAATGCATAAAATCCATCTTCTACCTGCTCATTCAGGAAACGAATCAACAGTCCTTTGTTATTTGATGCCGCAATTGTAAGGACATTGCTGTCTGATTCTGCGGTAATATTTGCTGGTAATGCCATTGCCATATACCCCCTTGTAATTAAATTTCACTACTTCGATTTTATAACAAAATACGAGGCAAAGTCAACCTTCGATTTGTCAATAATTCATAATTGGCATTGTGCATAATTGACAAAGCGTTTTCGACAAATGGAAACCTATTTTTTATCAAAATTGTACAATATTTCACAAATCATCAGACCTCAAAGCCTGCCATCCGAAGGATTGCCCGCGCATTTGTCGTTGTACATCTGCCATCGCGGATCTTATAGTCAAACCGCAGCTCATCTCCCTCATAATATTCCTGAAAATGATAGTTTACCGCCGGTGTCTGGTTCTTATCTGTAATGCTGCAAAGCTCAAAATCATGTGTAGAAACAACCGTCATGCAACGGCTGCCTGCGAGCTTCGTGATAACCTCCTTCGCACCGACGATACGGTCTGCGGAATTGGTTCCCTTGAAGATCTCATCGATCAGACAGAGCATTGGTTTTTCCTCTTTGCGGTAGACAGCCATCTCCTTGATGCGTAGAATCTCCGCATAGAAAGTGGAGATACCATGCGCCACATCGTCCTTTACCCGCATAGATGTAAAGATGCGCATATAAGATGCCTTCAATGTTTCTGCACAGACTGGTGCACCAAGATAAGCAAGTACCAGATTGATGGCAACCGTTCTTAAAAAGGTTGTCTTTCCAGACATATTTGATCCCGTGATAATCGTGATACCAGAGCCAAGTGTTACATCGTTGCCCTGTGCCTGATCTGGCAACAGCAATGGGTGATACAGATTCGTTCCCTCCAGATGCACCTCTGTCTCCGTATAATCAATCTGCCCTTCTCCAGTCTCCCGCACCATTCCCAGCACGGAAAAGCTCATCAGATCCTCCAACTCTGCGATCATGTCCGAGCATCCGGCAACCTGTGTTCCATATGTTTTCTTCCACCGTGAAACGACCGCTGCAAGCTGATAATCCCACAGGAAAAGTCCACACAGGATCTGATGTACTAATGGATTGAAAGAAATATTATATGCCTGACTGATTGCTTTTAATTTATGATACGCCCGGACCGCTCCGGTCGCCCCGCCTGCGCGCTGCTGCATCCTGGCAAGGACTTCGCTCTGAAATGCCTGTTCTGCGATCAAGGAGAGCATCACTTCGTATTCACCGCTCACGGTACTTGCGTAATAAACCGGCTGAATGATACCATCCGTCATGAACTTGGTCAGCCACGAAATGACAAGCAATGCCAGAAATCCAGCAAGTGGATATCCATAGGAAATCGTGCCAGTCAGGAACAACACCAGACTCACGATCTCACAGATTGGAAGCAAAAACCGTAATATATGTGCAAATACGGGGAGTTTTCCCTGTGCCACATCACCGCAAAAATCTTCAAATGCTTCCGCGTCAAACTTTTCTTTTTCCGCCTCCATCCTACGTCCGGCTGTCTCAAACTCTACGGCAAATTCCGGTTTCCCCGAAAGCTCTTTGATTGCAGCATGTCGCTGCTCCCGCTCCGCTTCCTCGATATACCGCGTTGTGAGATGGTCTGCAAATGTCTGTTTTCCCTTCTCTGTATGACAGACAGAAATCATCTGATACAGAGAATTCTCTCCAAGCAGATCAATATCTGCGGCAACACAATCGTCCTCGCGCAGATACACAGTTCCTTTCTCTTCGAACTTCCGCCAGCCATCGGTAAAACGATTGCAATACCGCCGGCAGACCTCCCATTTTTCTGTAAGCATCTCCTGTCGTTCTGCTACAACACTGTGCCATTTCACAAGTACTACAAAGCCGATCAGGAACAACACACCGGCGATCACCAGAAGCGTCGCATATGATTTTTCTTTTTCAGTAATTCCAATGATCAAGCCCGCCGCACCGATTAAAAATGTTAGTATTCGAAACGTGGAAATCCGGCTGAATAACCGGTCCGACTGTTCTTTTTGTTTTTGATAATCCAGCGTCCACTGTTCAAACTGCTTTCGATTCTCACTTACTATCCTCATGCTTTTTTTCTTCCTCTTTTTCCTCTTTTTTTCTCGTGATCACCATCTTGAAAAAGATTGCTACAAACACGCCTGCCGCAATGATGCTCAGGATTCCTAATGTAGTTTGGTCTAAGAAAACCAATGCTATTCCAACAAGCGCGATCAAAATCGCACAGGTAAGAAAATTCTTCTCGGATTCTTTTAAATTCTTCATTTTATATTACCCTCCGGTCTTTTTACTACAATCTAGTCTACCATATCCCACAGTGCAAGGCAAAGAAATAATTCTAAACTTTCTGTGAACCACAGATTTTCATTTGCTTTTTATTATTGCATGTATTAGAATAGTCTTTATATAATCGTGGTAAAATATAGATAATTATGGAAAAGGAGATTCAGACATGGGTAAGTTTTTTAAGGGTGTCGTAAAATTTTCAGTTGCTGCAGCCGCAGTTGGTGGTCTGTGCTATGCATTCAAGGACAAGATCAGAGAATCTAAGGTATATCAGGATAACAACGTTGATGAAAAGATCAACAAAGTAAAGACAACAATCAAGGACAAAATGCCAAAGATCTTTGATAACGAGGATGACATCGAAGAGGATGATCTGTTTGCAGATGATCTCGATCTTGAGATGGAAGATGCAAACCGTGATTACGTGACGATCAATCCAGATGATTCCGAGAAGTCAGAGGAAGCAGCTGCTGAGGAGCCTGTAGAAGAAGCAAAGGCTGAAGATGCTGACGCGGAGTAATTGCTGAGAATCCGGAAATAAAAAGTTCGATGAGACGATTCATGTTTCATCGAACTTTTTATTTTGGTTGCAAAGCGTAAATCCATGTTATGTATTGGCTTTGCACACTTGATCTATCTGTCTATTTTGCTGTCCGGTCTACAGTTTCACCAGCTTGCGCATGTCTTCATAAAATCCCGGGTACGAAATATCCACGCATTCAGCGCCGGTGATTTCTGTCTCGCCCTCTGCATTCATTGCAGCAACCGCAAAGCTCATCGCAACCCGGTGATCCAAATGGCTGTCGATCACTGCGCCGTGAAGCGGTCTGCCACCGCGGATGATCATACCATCTTCGGTCGCCTCGATATCTGCGCCCATCTTCTTCAGATTATCTACCATCACATCAATCCGGTTGGATTCTTTTACCTTCAATTCTGCCGCATCTTTGATGATTGTCTCACCATCTGCAAAGCAGGCAAGAATCGCAATCGCCGGGATCTCGTCAATCAGAGTTGGAATCACTTCTCCGCCAACAACACAGCCTTTCAGATCCGAGGTGCGAACTGTCACATCAGCAGTCGGCTCTCCGATCTCGCCAGATGTCTTCTCAACTGTCACATCCGCTCCCATATCCGAAAGCACACGCAGGATACCATCTCGTGTCGGATTGATGCCTACATTTTTCACCGTTACACAGCTGTTCGGTGTAATCGCAGCCGCTACCAGAAAATATGTTGCCGAAGAAATGTCACCAGGCACAATTACTTTCTTTGCATACAGCTCGTCTGCTGGTTTTACATACACGCTCTTTCCTTCTGTACGGATATCCACGCCGAATTCTTCAAACATCAGCTCCGTATGATTCCGACTTACTTCTGGTTCTGTCACAGATGTCTCGCCATCCGCATAAAGTCCTGCAAGCAGAATCGCTGATTTGACCTGTGCCGAAGCCACCGGCGAATCATAATGTATGCCATGCAAATTCGTTCCATGAATCTCAAGTGGTGTACAGTCATTTCCGCGTAAGCTCCGAATATCTGCACCCATCTGGGAAAGCGGCGTGATAATCCGCTTCATCGGACGTTTCTGAATCGACGCATCGCCATTAACCGTTGATACAAATGGCTGTGCCGCAAGGATTCCCGACATCAGGCGTGTTGTCGTTCCGCTGTTTCCAACATCCAGAATCGAATCCGGTGCTTTCAAGCCTCTCAGGCCACGACCATGTACCAATACTTTGTCTCCGTTATTCTCGATCTCGACACCCATCTTACGAAAGCAGGCAATCGACGACAGGCAGTCAGCCCCTTGCAGGAATCCCTCTACCTCCGTGTTGCCCTTCGCAATCGAGCCAAGCATAATACTTCTGTGGGAAATGGACTTGTCTCCTGGTACTGTCACTTCGCCGGAGAGTCCATGAACTCTTGATAATTTCATAACCTTCTCTCTTTCTGCATGTCTAATATTATGTAATACGCATATTTAAGTCTTTTCAAATCCTGTATCTGTACACAGTTTTTGTTTTCATTTTCAAGTCTGAACGTCTCGCCATAAAAATCTACATCATTATAACACGGCTCATTTCCAGCAACAACCGATTTATGGATTGTTTTACACACATCCGCGGATTGTTTGCATATTAATTTACGTGTTATTTTGCCTCGATGCACATATAGGAAGCCGGATTACAATCACGGATTACATTTCTTACACGGGGTATATCCCATGTTCTCTAACTCCTCCACCGTTCCCTCATAGATCTGCTTGTTTTTCTCCTTCATCTGGCTGACACTCGAACAAGTCGGACGATGAATCTTCTTCGTGTTTGTGTTCAAAATATAGGTCTGTGCCGTTTCATTTTTATTGTCCCCCATTAGTTCTGAATTCGGTGTTTGTTCCTGTATTTCAGATTCCCAGCTTGTTCCATCCGCATAGTTGATCCCAATTCCCGGCTGTACATTATAGCAGTACACATAAAAACAAATTCCAGCTCCCTCATCCTCGACAGACCATCCTTCCATCTCCACGCCGGAAGCAACCAGATTATCCCCTTCAAAAATCGGTGTCACCCGGTACAGCACATGATTTCCAGTCTCTTTTACATATGCATCTACCTTTTCCTCAAATGGAAGCATCCCATCCACATTCAGGTATCTTGTCCCGGTAATCAGGTTCTTCTCATTTGCATTTTCACCGGCAAGACAGTACGCAATCAGATGGCAGCGATTGTAGAGATAATTCCCGTCGATCAGATCATTATACTTCACCGTGTGCCAGCCGCTTGGACGAACATTTCCGATTGTGCCCCGTTCTTCCGTCGGCTGTAATTCCGGGCAGATATTCGCATACGCCTGCCCGCAGCGTCCAAGCGAATCCAGATCACTATATCGTTCAAACGCTTCCGTACTCTTCTTTTCTTCCTCTGTAAAATCCGGCATATTATTCTCAAGCTGGATATACGACGTTCCGTCGTAAGCCGGAATGTCAGCAAGCGAAACTGGAGTTCCCGTCTGGATTGCACGCGGAAGCCCATTCTCCGATTGTGCATCTGGCTGCGAGTCTTTATCTCGCGCGTCAGGATTCTCCGTTATATCCTGCGCTTCTATGGCAGCCGTGGTCGAATCATCCGCGGCGGGTTGCCCGGCTACACATCCCGCGAACGAAAGCGCGATGAGCAAACTAGCTACCATATATTTCAGCGTTATTATAATCTTTTTCACTGCTTGTTTCTCTCCATATTCACTGCATGTTCTTATCCATGTTCATTGCATGTTCTTCACTAATCTGTTTTATCTTATGTTGCATATATAATACTACATCCATTATACGTTCCTTATTCCATATGCACAAGCTATACTTGGGCTTTTCCTGCTCTCTGCTGCTCCCCACGCCCACCGCGTGGGTTTTCTTCCCAGAAATTTCCTCTCTACGCCCATTTCGCCAACAAAAGTTTCCTCCCAGCCTTGCAATCTCACTAGGAACTCTCTATACTACATAAATGAACCACACGATTTCGAAAGGAGATCATCACATGAAAACTTTATTGCGTTTCTTACAGAACGGCAAAACCCAATTCCATGTTGCCGCCCTTGCTAAAGAATATTTAGATGCGCATAACTTCACACAGATATCCGACCGGGAAAATCTCACCGAGCTCGCCGCTGGCAGATACTACCTTGCCCCATTTTCTTCGATCGTGATTCCGTTCGTCAAAGGCGCACAGAGCACACAGGTGCGCATCGCCTGCGCCCATACGGATTTCCCGATGCTCAAGGTAAAGCCGAACCCGGAATTAAAAAAGCTGGGATATCTGCAAATAAACGTGGAACCATACGGTGGACTTATCAAGGAAACATGGTTTGACCGTCCGCTCGGACTCGCAGGAAAAGTTATCCTCAAGGGCGACACAAGCTTCCACCCGGAAGTCCGTCTATTCGATTCCCAAAAACCGGTTGCTATCATCCCGAACCTTGCTCCGCATCTGAAACGTGGCGGCAAAGAAGAAGAACTGGATGTACAGAAGGAACTGATTCCGATTGTAGATATGGTCTCGCCCGCAGCAGATTCCCATTTTCTGCTTTCTTATGTGGCAGAAAAACTAAACATCTCTCCAGATGATATTTTAGACTTCGATCTGTACCTGTACATCTGCGATGCACCAACGACCGTCGGTATGAATGATGCATTTGTGACAAGTCCGCGTATCGACAATATCTCTTCGGTCTGTGCCATCCTAGAAGGACTGGCAAGTGCAGAGCCTTCCAATACACTCTGCATCGGCGCACTTTTTGATAATGAAGAAATCGGAAGCCGCTCCAAGCAGGGAGCTGACAGCACATTACTCTCCGATATCGTAAAACGCCTGGCTGTAGGCAGCCAGCTTTCACTGATTGAAGATGGATTTTATCTGTCCGTAGACGTCGCACATGCCACACATCCAAATTACAACGAGAAATCCGACATTACCAATACAGTTCTGCTCGGAAAAGGTGCTGTCCTGAAATCAAGTGCCAGTCAACGTTATGTATGTGACAGTGAAGCTGGTGCCTGCATCATTGACCTGTGCAACACAAATGGAATTGCCCTGCAGCGCACCGTCAACCGTTCCGGCATGCCGGGCGGGCAGACGCTTGGTCCGATCGTATCCTCCTACCTGCCAATGCGCGCGTGTGATATCGGTATTCCGGTTCTTGCCATGCACTCTGCAAGCGAGCTGATGCACAAGGATGACTACACTGCTTTAGCTGATCTGATCACTGCATTTTTCACGTCACCATAGCAAAAAAGGCTGCCACATCTGGCAGCCTTTTCATTTCCAATCAATCTGTTTTTACATTCAATCTAGTATTTATAGATCAACCGTTTCATCCAATCTTCAATGATGGAATCATTTGCGTTGGATATAACTTCCTTTGTATTGGCAGGATCATCCGTGATGATTCCATCCACATCCAGTAGCAACAGATCCTTGATGTCCGACTCATTGTTTACCGTCCATGCATAAATCTTCTTTCCCTTTGCGTGAATCCGACTTACCATGTTGTTACTAATATACGTATGTTTGATGCTGAATCCATCGATTCCCTGCATGCCTGCAAAATCGCCAAATGCCATCGTCATAATATAGAGCGTTGAGATATCCGGATCCAGTTCCTTTGCCTCGCGTAACGCCGCGACGCTCTGCGAGCCAAGCATGCACTGATCCACAAAATCATATTCATGCAACAGATCCACAATGCCCTGCACATAATTCTGATCAGTATCTGCCGGTTTTAACTCAATATTCAAGAATACATCATTTTCCTTGGCAAAAATCAGCACTTCCTCCAACGTCGGAATCCGCGTGCCATCATACGACCGGTCATAGGAGCTTCCGACATCCAGCTTGCTGATATAATCATAATCCACTTCACCGACCTTACGCTTGACATTCGCGGTCCGGTTCAGACTTTCATCATGCATGATTACATACACGCCATCCGCCGTCTGTCGTACATCCAACTCAATAATATCCGCACCTGCTTCCACTGCCTTTTCAAATGCAGGCATTGTATTCTCCGGTGCATTTCCGGCATCCCCGCGATGCGCTGTCACCGATGCATTCGTCGGATATGCAATACGAAAGGACATGTAATTGTTGGTTGACAGATACACATAACAGCCATTCAGTATCAGACCGAACGCAACAATAGAAGCCAAAAATGTACGCTGCTTCTTCCGTGAACGGCTCAGAAGAATCTTCTCCTCCCGCTCCTGAATCTTATTTACATGGAGTTTCTTGAACTCCTCATAATCCATATCGCCTTCACGTTCATAGAAATGTGCGCAGATATATGCATGAATCAGCGGCGTTGCAACTATGACAATCAACACATAAAGAATCACCGTCGCGACACGGAAGATTGTATCAATCACTGTCACAACCGTTTTGTTCGGAATCAGGTTAAGTACAACCTTCGAGATTCCCGCTGCAAATGCACCTTCCAGCAGCACCGCAATGACGGCAATCGCCAGATTTAATGAAATGACACCGATCATCATAAGTAATACATGCCGTTTCATCGCCTGTTTACTCATACGGCGTGCCTGCTTATAATTGACCTTATACAGGACAAAATAGTTGAGCGTAAAAATTTCTTTGAAGAAGGTCAGACAGAGCACAAGGTAGATGGCAAGCCCCCCCATCACTCCGAACTTATAATTCTTCAGAAAATGTGTCAAAAATTCCGGCAGCTTCAAGCCGAGCAACGTGCCTGACAATGTCAGCGAATATGTGAATGGCAGAACAAACAATACATAACCAAGTGTGAGCAGATTCTTCGGTGTCAGACTCCGGCAGGCATTTCCGATTCCATGCAGCAAAATATCCATCGGATTCAGCTTCTCGCGCCGCACCGACGCTTCCATACTGTAAATAATTCCCGACAGATTAATCAGTAGGAAAAATGCGATCAGAATCAAAATCAGCAGGAATGCCACATAGGTAATCGGCGACCGCATATACCGGTAGATCGTTCCGGATGACAGATACGAAACGCCTGCGATATCCATTGACACATTCAGCAGTCCATACATTGCCGGTGTCAGAATTGCCAATGACAATACCCGGTAAACTATCTCAAAAAAAGCAATGGAGGAAAAGTTATACCGTAGCATCTTCACTGCCTGCTTCAAACGACTCATAACTTTTTCCTCCATTTCTTTGTTAATCTTTATACGATTATACCATCATATATCGTATTCTATTTTGTTATCAACGCCATTCTCCAATTTTATAAAATCAACATAGCATCTCCAAATGAGAAGAATCTGTACTTCTCCTCAACCGCAATCTTATATGCTTCAAGAATCTTCTCGCGGTCATACAATGCAGAAACCAGCATCAACAATGTGGATTCCGGCAAGTGGAAATTCGTAATCAGGCGGTCAACCACCTTGAATTTATATCCCGGATAGATAAAGATATCCGTCCATCCACTGCAGGCACGCACATGTCCGTTCTCATCTGCAACCGTCTCGAGCGTACGCGTGCTCGTTGTACCAACCGATACGATCTTGCCACCATTTGCCTTCGTCTCATTGATCGTATTGGCAGCTTCCTCATCAATCACATAGAACTCACTATGCATATGATGTTCTAAAATATTCTCCACCTTCACCGGACGGAACGTACCAAGTCCGACATGCAAGGTCACTCTTGCAATCTTGATGCCCTTCTCTTTGATCTGCGCCAGAAGTTCCTTCGTAAAATGCAAGCCTGCCGTCGGTGCTGCTGCCGAACCGGTATGTGTTGCATAGACCGTCTGATAACGATCCTTGTCCTCCAGACGGTGTGTAATATACGGTGGAAGCGGCATCTGTCCAAGCTCATCCAACACTTCCTCAAAAATTCCTTCGTATTCAAAACGGATCAGACGATTGCCCTCTTCAACAATGTCGATAACCTCGCCGACCAATTTGCCTTCACCAAAGGAAATACGCGCACCTACACGTGCCTTTTTCCCCGGCTTTACCAGCGTCTCCCAGACCTTATCATCGTGGCGCTTCAACAGCAGCACCTCAATGGATGCCCCTGTATCTTCCTTGACGCCAATCAGTCTGGCTGGAATGACCTTTGTATCATTGATAACCAGACAATCACCCGGATTTAAGTATTCGATCACATCCGAGAAATGTCGGTGTTCGATTCCTCCAGTCGCACGGTTCAACACCATAAGCCGGGAATCGCTTCGCTTCAGGAGCGGATCCTGTGCGATCAGCTCCTGTGGCAATTCATAATTAAAATCACTTAATTTCATTTCGTTCATATTTATCTGCTCCATAAAATTCTGCACGCAGAACTATGCTATTATGCACGGATCTCGATGCCCATCTTCGAAAGCTCTGCAAGAAGCTTCTCTACGACTGGATTAACATCCGCATCCGTCAAAGTCTTTGTCTTGTCACGGAATACGAGAGAGTACGCAACAGACTTCTTACCCGGTGCCACCTGTGCGCCCTCGTAAACGTCGAACAGCTTGTAGCTCTCTAACATCTTGCCTCCACACTTCTTGATGACCTTCTCGATTTCGCCAACAAATACACTCTTATCTACAACCAGTGCCAGATCTCGTGTAACGCTTGGGAACTTCGCGATACCTTCGTACTTTCTGTCAAATGTCGTAAGCATTGTAACTGTCTGCATATCCAGAACTGCGACATAGACTTCCTTCTTCATGCCATAGTTTTCAACAACCTCTGGATGAAGCTGTCCGAGATAACCAACCGAAAGCTTGCCTTTCGTGATATTTGCCTGACGTCCCGGATGTAAGAATGGATGCTCAGATGTTGGCTCGTAGTTGATCTCCTTTGCAAATCCAAGCTTCTCTGTCAGCTCTTCAATCACACCCTTCAGATCGAAGAAATCGCCCTCGCCGAACATACCAAGTGTCAGCATCATACGCTCATCCGGAAGCTCTGTCAATGGAAGTGCCTTCGGCAGATATACATTTGCAAGCTCATACAGTCTCGCATGTTTATTTCTACGGTTATAGTTTGTAGAAAGGGATGTCAGCATACCATTTAACGGAAGCGTTCTCATGATAGAGAAGTCCTCGCCAAGTGGGTTCATGATCTGGATTGCCTTTCTATATACGGAATCCTGTGGGATGAGCAGCTTGTCAAATACCTTCGGACTCTCGAACGAATAATGCATAGCTCCAGAGAAACCATCGCCCTCGACAATATTTCTTACGATATCATTTACACGCTCTGCATAGCTCTTCTTACCTGCAGTGGACTCGCCGTGTGGCAGAGTCGTCGGAATATTTGCATAGCCATAGAAACGTGCTACTTCCTCTGCAAGATCTGCCATACATTTCAAATCCTGACGGAAAGTAGGGATTGTCAGCATATTTGTCTTCTCGTCATAACGAAGCTCCAGCTTCTTGAAGATGGAAAGCATAACATCAGAAGAAATGTCTGTTCCGAGCAGCTTGTTCATCTTCTCCGGCTCAAACGGAAGTACAACCTCCTTGACCGGGTTTGGATATACATCCACCATACCGTCCACGACCTTACCACAGCCAAGTTCCTCGATCAGCTGGCAGGCACGGTTGATTGCCTGTTCTGCCAAGTTTGGATCAAGTCCCTTCACGAATTTTGCGGCTGCATCTGTCGCAAGACCGATTCGCTTTGTTGTCAGACGGATATTCGTACCGTCGAAGCAGGCTGCCTCGAACAACAATGTCTTGATGTCATCCGTAACCATAGAATTCTCACCACCCATGATACCGGCGATACCGATTTCCTTCTCGCCGTCACAGATCATCAGAACATCCTTGTCCATCTTACGTTCCTGTCCGTCGAGTGTCACAAATGTATCACCGTCATTGGCACGTTTTACAACGATTTTCTTGCCTGCGATCGTATCTAAGTCATACGCGTGCATTGGCTGACCGTACTCTTCCATAACATAGTTTGTAATATCAACCAGATTGTTGATCGAACGGATTCCCTGAGAAGCCAGTCTCTCACGCATCCATTTTGGGGAAGGACCGATCTTCAAATCTGTCACAACTCTGGCTGTGTAACGTGGGCACAGATCCGGCGCCTGTACATCTACCGTAATGTAATCATTCACATCACCGCCGCTGCCCTGTACTTTTATCTCCGGCTCATGGAATTCCTTGTCAAATGTTGCTGCAGCCTCTCTTGCCATACCGATCATCGAGAAACAATCGACACGGTTCGATGTGATCTCGTACTCTACAACAGAATCATGCAGACCAAGTGCTGCGATCGCATCGTCGCCCGGCTTTACGCCTGACTCTTCCCCGAAAATGTAAATACCATACTCTGGTGCTTCCGGGTACAGATCTCTGGATGAACCAAGCTCTTCGATGGAGCACATCATACCATTACTCTCGATACCACGAAGCTTGCCCTTCTTGATCTTGATGCCGTCCTCCGGGAGTGGCTCGCCATCATGTCCGCCTGCAACCTTACCACCATCTAAGACAACCGGTACGAGGTCGCCTTCCTTTACATTTGGGGCACCTGTTACGATCTGGATTGTCTCAGCACCGATATTTACCTGACAGATAATGAGCTTATCTGCATCCGGGTGCTTCTCGATCTTCTCGATCTTACCAACTACTATCTTCTCTAAGTTCTTATCTTTTTTCTCGTATCCTTCTACATGGGAACCGGACAGTGTCATCGCATCTACGAAATCCTGTACGTCCACGTCTAAATCAGGAACATATACTTTTAACCATGAAATCGGTGTATTCATCTTCTTACCTCCATCTTAGAACTGATTCAAAAATCTTGTGTCGTTTTCGTACAAGAGACGCATATCATCGATCTCGTACTTCAGAAGTGTGATACGCTCCAGTCCGATACCAAATGCGAATCCTGAATACTCTTCCGGATCAATGCCACACATTTCCAATACGTGTGGATGTACCATACCACAACCAAGAATCTCAATCCAGCCACTGCCCTTACATACACGACAGCCCTTGCCGCCACACTTGAAGCATGTGATATCTACCTCTGCAGAAGGCTCTGTAAATGGGAAATGGTGCGGACGGAACTTCGTCTTTGTCTTCTCACCGAAGAATTCCTTCGCGAACTGATCGAGTGTTCCCTTCAGATCTGCCATTGTGATTCCCTTGTCAACAACCAGTCCCTCAACCTGATGGAAAGATGGTGAATGAGTTGCATCTACTTCGTCAGAACGGAATACACGTCCCGGTGACAGAATACGGATTGGCAGCTTGCCCTGCTCCATGATTCTTGCCTGTACCGGTGATGTCTGTGTACGAAGCAGAATGTCCTTTGTGATATAGAATGTATCCTGCTCATCCTTTGCCGGATGGTTTGCAGGGATATTCAAAAGCTCAAAGTTGTATTTGTCATATTCAATTTCCGGCCCGGATACGATCTCATATCCCATACCGATAAATACACGCTCCAGATCTTCAAGCGCGATCTGGTTTGGATGTCTGTGTCCGTCGATCTTCTTCACACCCGGAAGTGTAACATCGATTGTCTCACGCTTCATCTTCTCTGCACGCATAGCAGAATTGATCGACTTCATCTTCTCCTCGAGCTTTGCCTCGATGTTTGCACGTGTCTCATTTACCATCTGTCCAACCTTCGGACGATCCTCCGGAGCCACATCCTTCATACTCTTCAATACCTGGGTTAATTCACCCTTCTTACCAAGGATCGACACCTTGATATCATTCAAGAGGTTGATATCCTGTGCCTCGGCGATCTTGGAAAGTGCCTGTTCTTTGATGCTTTGCAACTTTTCTTTCATTTCCTGTTTTCCTCCATGTTATACCAATTTCAGATGATTGCAAACCAGAAACACATCATACGAGCGATTCATAATTACCATTTCTACGCAGACACGCTCTCGCTCGGTTCATCACGCAGTGGTACTAAATTCACGACGATAAATCCGTCGTTCATTAAGTACCAGCGTGCTTCAACGGTCTGCTTTAGAATTGGTAATTACGAATCACTCAATCCACATATTGGAACTGCAATCATCTGATATGTGTTTCTAACCAGTCATAAAAGGCAACAAAAAAACTTCGCCCTTGACTAGGGACGAAGTAATATCCGCGGTACCACCCTGATTCGACTGTGACAGTCGCTCTCATTGTATGCGTAACGTGCATAACACGACGAATCCTACTTTCCACTGCACCATGACAATGGTATGTTCAAATCCGCGACTCCAGTGTGAAAATGAGATCTTCCTCTACTGAACAGGGCTTGCAGCCATGACCCCGTCTCTCTGTCAGGTCTTGAAAATCCTTGTTGCACCTTCAACGTCTTTCTATTTATTATGTTCCTGCAGGTGCATCATCATTCAGTAAATGCATCTATCAAAAAACATTTTAGCACAATAAATAACTGTGTCAACCCCGAAAATGTAAACTGCTGAATCCTATTTTAGGTGTTTATTTTCGTATCCCAAGTTTTAGCACAAGTGCCTCCTGAAGAACCCCCGACACATTGATATGTGCCCTTTCTGCCTCTCGGTTTAACCAATTCGGAAGTGTCACATTGCGTCGTACAGATTTATTATCTAATTTTCTGCGATATTCATTAAAATCAACATCTATCAGTGTGACTGTTCCTTCCCCATCTCCATAAAATGTACCCTTTGATATATCTATATCTTTCAATTCTCTTGGATTCGGCAATTCTTTTCCCTGATCGTCATAATATATCCCCTTTACACCTATTGCGTCTCTCGCCATGTCAATTGCATTTACAATGCCAAATCCTTCTGTCAGTATTTCCAAGTCTGGCACTTCAATCAAAATCGTATTTTTCTCATCCTGTATTTTTGTAAATATAACTGGATACACCTGTTTCATAGTAATCATCTCCTCATCTACCGGGGATACTATATTATATTCCCCATTTTTTTATATTTGTCTTGCAAATCGAAATCCAATTGATTTTAACTTTCTTACCAATTCTCTCTGTTTCATCTCTTCTCCTTTGATTATACACATTATATACACATTGTAAAGATTTTGATTTTATATCACAAAATGTTTGAAAAACCGTATCATGGCATACATATATTTGTAAAGCGTAAGTTTGGAACATTTAGAAAAGCTGAGGAAATATGCGGGTTTGAGAGTAAAAAATTATTTTTAATTCTATAATTTTTGACATAAAAAAGGTGCACCTGCATCGTCAGGTACACCCTTTATTTTATCCATATATGATTACTTTCCCAGCAGCATCACGAAAAGTCCTACCGGCAGGGCGATCACCGCCTGCGTAAACATTCCGATCACCGCATATTTGATGTGATGCCAGTAATCGTGATAGGCATCGACCATATCCTCGGTTCCCGGAATTACCATTTTCTTGCTATGGCAAAACCAGAGACAGTCCACAACCAGTGCATCAAACCACATTTCTGCCACCCACATGAGATAACCGTGCAGCCAGCCTGTGAAAAACGTGCGTGCTCCTCCGATATAATACGCCAATACCGTCTGCAAAACTATGTATCCGATAAAAAATCCAATCTTACCGATCGTTGCCTTTTTCATCAACTTGCCAGAGCTTTCCTCGATCAGTCCAAGCTCTCTGCATCGATTCTGTATTGCTTTTGGATACTCTTGTATCAATCCAAGTCTTCCTTTTTTTGCCATATTGATTCCGCAGATCGTAAATACCACGACATTAAAAATAATGATTTCCAAAACTATATTCATGCGTTCCATCCTCCATCATCTACATCATTATCCCCGAATCGCATCCACGCACGCGTCAATCAACTCTTCTTCTCTAAAATCAATTTCATAAAACAAATCCGTCTCCGGTTCTGACAAGGTCAGCCGGTACAATTCTCTACCACCCCTTTCCTCCACCCGATTCTTGGACAGATACCGCACATCATCGAGGCGGATTACGTCCGTATGGAACCAATATGTTGCAACCAGAAAATTATCTGTCACATAGATTCCATGATAATGAAAATATAATTTATCGCGTAATTCTGTATTGAGCTGTTCGATCACAGCACTTCTACGCCCATAGGCACGCAGCTTCTTTGCCTGCGGATTCTTGTATGGCCGCATCCACAACCGGACAACATATGCCAGCACAAAGACATACAGCATCGACAACGCCGCAACAATAATATACGCAATCCCCGTATACACATATGGGAAATCCGGTTCACTGATGACATAAGAATCATAGAATCCATCTAAAATGTTCATCGGAACCTCTCCATTTTTTGACAATCCGGCTATGATATGATCTGTAACTACCTCGTCCTTTACGATACGTCCCTTCACTGTCCGCTTATCAATACTGTTTTGTGGCTGTTTTGTTTTAATAAGCAGAAACACCATATGATCATCTTCAAAGCAATAATAATAGGCACCCTTGATTTTGTTTTCCACCAGATAATTATATCCCGTGTAATACAGATTCTCCGCATTGTACCGGACACTTGTAGTGCCATCTGAATATAGCTGCGCAATCTGATCCTCAATCGGCTCAATCTTCGTAAGCTCATAACATTGCACCGCATGGAACAGCGAATAACGCACCGCCACAAAAATGAGTACAAGCAATAAGACCATGATAGGGAGCATCATCGCCAATGTATTTTTTATCATTATGATTTCAAACTTCTTGTGCTTCATCGAATCCTGTCGCCTTTTGTCAATTTTCTCTATCTTAACATTTAACGAACTTCCATTCAACTTTTTTTAACACTTCGCAGGCAGGCGCATAGTATAAACCATAAGAATTTTTAGCGGAGGCATCTCATGAGCGATTTGTCAGCTACACAGTGCGGTTGCGGCTGTGGAAATGGTTTTAACATCGGAAATGGCAGCAACTGTTCCTGCATCTGGATTATCATCCTGTTGTTATTGTGCGGTGGCTGTGGCGGCGGAGGATTCTGCGGTGGAAACGGTTGCGGTTGCGACAATGACTGTATCTGGATCATCCTGATTCTCCTCTTCTGCTGCGGAAATAACAATGGCGGCGGTTGCGGCTGCGGTTGTTAATAGAGGAATTCTTCGGGACTCCCTTGCAAGTTCACTTGTAAGGGAGTTTTTGTTATCTGTTGTATGACAGCGGTTGCATCCTCTTCCTCCGGCTCATATTTTTACAGAGTCGCACATATATTAGACTAACAAGATTTCAGAGCATCCGCCATGCTGCATAATCATCCGCTCGATCAACTGATCCATGACGACTCCCTGTTTTTCTTGGAAGCCATGATTCCTTTTGTGGACTATGCCTACAAAAAACCGTTGATCCTCTTAATCAAATATCAGGAAATCCGCGCCCTGATGCAATGCTTCGACCACCCGGACTATGTTGCCTCCTGCGGGTTCGACTGTCACCCGGAAAGTTCCGAAGAAATGATGGAATGCATGTGCCGTTTCCTGCCGGGCGATTTTGCAGGCAATATCAAGAACATGCAGCAGATGCTCAAAATGATGCAGGTCATGCAGGCGATGAACGATTCTGGATCACAGGGACCGCCACCAAATAATAATTGTGGAAATCCCTGTGATTTCCCGCCACAACCGGGCTGCGGTGCACCACCTCCGCCACCGGACTATGCGCCGCGGCAGGACATTGGTAGAAATCCAGATCATAATTGCAACAACCAGTCAGGCAGGCACAAGGATCTTTATTCCAGCGTCATGGATATCCTGAATTCCCAATAAATAGAAAGGTTCTCCTATGTTTGAACAAAACCCGAAACTTCGAAACATCCATCCAACCAAATTACGAATTATCAACGAAATCAAGGAGCAGAGCAAATACCAGTCCGCCGAGGAGCTGCTGCCGCAGATTCTGCAGATCAATCAGGAATTAAAACGCCGGAACTTAAGCTTCACGAAAGAAGAATCCGCGTTGCTTCTCGAAGCAATGGAGGAAAGCATGTCCCCGGCGGAGCGTCAGAAATTCCAGATGATCAAATCTTTTTTCCTGTAACAAAAAACGGCTGCCTGACACGGTACAAAACCATTGTCAGACAACCGTTTTCTTTCTATTTCTTCAGCAAATATTACTTACATACAATATTTACGATCTTACCCGGTACGTAAATTTCTTTTACGATGTTGCCAGTCAGCTTATCAGCGACGATCTCCTTTGCACGGGCAAGTACGGCATCCTTATCCTCATCCTTTGCGACAAGAACCGTTCCTCTTACCTTACCGTTGACCTGTACACCGATCTCGATCGTTGCATCAACGGTCTTTTCTTCCTCGTACTGTGGCCATGCACTGACAGACAAGAAATCTTCATGTCCGAGAGACTCCCAGATTTCTTCTGTCAAATGTGGTGCAAACGGGCAGAGAAGCTTGATGAAGATCTCAAGCTGTTCTTTGCTCAGCTTACCAGCACTGTAAACAGTATTGGTCAGTGCCATCAAGGTTGCGATTGCTGTATTAAACTTTGTTTCCTCGATATCACTGCTTACCTTCTTGATTGCCTTGTGGAAGCTTACCTCCAAAGCATCTGTGGAAGGATCATCAGATACCATATCTGTCATACCTGCTACACGCTCCAAGAAACGCTTACACCCCTTTACAGAGCTGTCACTCCAAGGAGCTGCGGCTGCATAATCACCCATGAACAATACATATGTCCGGAGCGTATCTGCGCCGTAATCTTCTACGATGTCAAGTGGATCGATAACATTTCCCTTGGACTTACTCATCTTATCACCATCTGGTCCTAAGATCAGTCCCTGAATCGTACGCTTTGCATATGGCTCCGGTGTATTTACCTCGCCGAGGTCATACAGGAAACGATGCCAGAATCTGGAGTAGATCATATGTCTAGTTACATGCTCCATACCACCGTTGTACCAGTCAACCGGCATCCAGTAGTCGATCTTCTTACGATCTGCAAATGCCTTATCGTTGTTTGGATCAATATAACGCAGGAAATACCATGATGATCCTGCCCACTGTGGCATAGTATCCGTCTCACGCTTTGCATCACCGCCACACTTCGGACACTTGCAGTTTACATAGGAATCAATCTTTGCCAGTGGAGACTCACCGTCCTCACCCGGCTCGAAGTTCTTCACATCTGGAAGCTCCAGAGGAAGCTCCTCATATGGCACGGCTACGACACCACAGGATGGACAATGTACCAGAGGAATTGGCTCACCCCAATATCTCTGACGGTTGAATGCCCAGTCCTTCATCTTGAACTGTACGCCTGCTTCGCCAACACCCATCTTCTTGATTTCCTCAACCATGCGGGCGATGGAATCCTTCTTATTTGTAAATCCATTCAGGAACTCTGAGTTGATCATCTCACCGTCACCCGTATAAGCTTCCTTCGAGATATCGCCACCCTTGATAACCTGAATGATATCAATGCCAAATGCCTTTGCAAAATCATAGTCACGCTGGTCATGAGCCGGTACTGCCATGATCGCACCAGTACCATATCCCATCATAACGTAGTCAGCAATGAAGATTGGAATCTTCTTGCCGTTCATCGGGTTGATACCCATAAGACCTTCGATCTTCACACCTGTCTTATCCTTGACAAGCTGTGTACGCTCGAACTCGGTCTTCTTCTGGCATTCCGTACGGTATGCCTTGATGGCATCCATATTTGTAATCTTGTCAGCATATTTATCGATCAGCGGATGCTCCGGTGCGATAACCATGAAAGTTACACCGAACAATGTATCTGGTCTTGTTGTATAAATCTGAAGCTTCTCATCTGTTCCATCGACATCGAAGTTTACAAATGCACCAGTAGACTTACCAATCCAGTTTTCCTGCTGCTGCTTTACATTTGCAGGATAGTCGACATCCTTCAGACCCTGCAGAAGCTTATCTGCATATTCTGTAATCTTCAGATACCAAACCGTCTTCGACTTCTGTACAACCTCGCTGTGGCAGATATCACACTTACCTCCCTGACTGTCCTCGTTGGAAAGAACAACCTTACAGCTTGGACAATAGTTAACGAGTGCTGTATCACGGAATACAAGTCCCTTCTCGAACATCTTCAGGAAAATCCACTGTGTCCACTTGTAGAACTTCTCATCGGTTGTATCGATCACACGGCTCCAGTCAAACGAGAATCCAACCCGCTTCAACTGCTCGGTAAATCGCGCGATATTCTGATCTGTGATCTGACGCGGATGGGTACCTGTCTTGATTGCATAGTTCTCTGTTGGCAGACCAAATGCATCGAATCCGATTGGGAACAATACGTTGTAACCCTCCATACGACGCTTTCTGGATACGACTTCTACACTGGAATAAGCCTTGATATGTCCTACATGCATACCCGCTCCACTTGGATAAGGGAACTCTACTAATCCGTAGAATTTCTTCTTGTCTGAGAAGTCCTGTGCTTCAAACACCTTGGCATCTTCCCATTTTTTCTGCCATTTTTTCTCGATTACTTTGAAATTGTGTCTCATAATGTCTCCTTTTACTAAATCCGCCTCTTATACGAAACGGTTTAATTTATCATCATATTTATAATCCACAGCCGCAAGTTTTTGCTCGAGATCTTCTCTTGCAGTCCGGAATTGTAAACAAAAGCTGTCCAGATTGATGCCGTCATCACGCAGTCTCGTATTCACAAAGCTTAAGAGCATCATCGGATCCTTCGGTAAATTTTCGATTGCCATTATAACACCTCTCCGGTAATCAGCCAAGGGGCTGGTTGATTTACAAACATACTATCTTTGTTTGTCTTTGCCACATTGATCTGCAATACCTCCATATTTGAGATACCGTACTTATCAAAGAGTGGCTTGATGCCAGACAGGATATTTAACTCCAATGTATAGATGACAAACTGCATCTTCGGATTCTTCTTCAGCAGTCTCTGAATATCTTCTTCGAGATGCTTGTTCGCAACGATAAAGGAAAGTCTTGGTGTTGGAATCTTCGCCATAGATCCCTCGGATAAGTCTGGGATGATCTGGACGTTGTGCACGCCAAACTGCTTCACATTATCCTCCATCGTATCCTTGGCGCCCTTATCATTCTCCACACAGATGATTGCGCCATCACTTGCCACAAAAGCTGCCTCGATTGCGATACTCTCTGCATCAACTAAACAGATCGTATCCTGCGAATCCACACCGAGCAGACTCATGATGACGGCACGGATTTCCTTGCCAACATACTTGATCGGTCCCTTCGAGAACATCTCGTTGCGCATACCGATCCGGTACGATTCTCTTGTCTTCTCATTCAGAATGAAGATTACTGTCGGGCCTGTGATCTTTCGGTTGATCACCTCTTTGATCTTGACATGTTTTACCTGTCCTTCTTCCTCGATGCCAACCGCATACCACATATCATAATCGCCAAAGCCTGCCTCCCAGAAATCATAGAACAGATCCTCATGGGATTCATCTGCAAAAATCAGCACACGTTTGTGTCCTTCCACGGTCGGTATTACATTTTTCTGTTTTCCACAAATATCCAGAAGTTTGATCTTCTCCGGACTTACCTGCATCTCTTTTGAAAAATACTCCATCCAGTTTAAGATCTGCTTTGTTGCATAACTACCTTTTGCCATACTCGCTCCTCCTTGTCTCTCTATGTTTGTAACCCTTTATTTCTCGTCTTTCTCTGTTTCTTTTTTCTCTGCTTCCTTCGTCGCATTTTCATGCTTTTTCAGATGCATCTTCTCCATCCAGCGGCGGAACACCTGCTTCATCCGGCTTTCCCTCAATGTCTTTCGCTCATCGTGGCGCTCCTGGTAAATCGGCTCTCCAGTCTCCTCGTCGAATTTCTTCAAGCGGATATAATCGCCTGTGGCTGAAGATAAATCTTTCGCACGCAGCTTGTCCCGGAGCTGTACTGCGAAAAATGCATACAGACACGCAAATACCGGAACACCTAAGATCATACCTGCCACGCCGAACAGATCACCACCCACTAAGATTGCAAGCAATACCCAGATACCGGAGATTCCGGTTGCATCGCCTAAGATCAATGGTCCTAAGATATTGCCATCAAACTGCTGCAATACAATGATCCAGATGATAAATACCACGAACATGATTGGATCATCCATCAGTGCTAACAACGCACCCGGTACCGCTCCGATAAACGGTCCGAAGAATGGAATGATATTTGTCACACCGACAACCACACTGATCAGCACCGCATACCGCATGTGTACGGCTGAAGTAAATATAAAGCATATGATTCCAATGATACAGGAATCTAAGATCTTACCATTGATAAATCCGCCGAACACGACATTTGCATACGAGCATCCTTCCATGATCTTGTTACCTGTCTTCTTGGAGAACAGACAATAGATCACTTTCTTGCACTGCGCCAGCAGCACATCCTTGCTCATCAGCAGATAGATCATAACGATCAGACCGATCAGGAAATTCATGACTGCCTTGATTCCGACAACCACGCCGGAAGAAAGCGTTTTCACGATTGTGTCGAGGTTCGGCATGATCTTATCCTTCAGAATCGTAAACACATTATTTTCTGCATAATCAAGCACCTGTGACAACTTATCCTCAATCATCTGATTCTGTGCAAATACTTTTTTGATCCACGCCTCAGCTGAATTGATATAATCCTCTGTGCTGTTCACAAGATCTGTCAGACTCTCATACACACGTGGGATTACCAGCCACAACAATCCAACCAGCAATCCAAGGAACAAAAGCACCGTCAGAATCAAAGCCGGAACCTTCACCTTCTTATAAACCCTATCGTATTCCGCTTCTTTCTTAATCTTACAGATCAAAAAGGAAAGCCCACGCCGGATATAGATCATGATTGGATTCAACATAAATGCGATCACAAGTCCGATAATGATCGGTGTCATCGCAGAGACAACATTCCCGAGAAATCCGAAAATAGACTTCCACTGCTTTATGACTTCTGCAAACAAAATACATGCACAGCCAGCAAGTGCAAGCATAACCCCAAGTTGAAGAATATTTTTATTCCACTTATTTTTCACGCATCTGTCTCCTTCTACTCATACAATAATTACGATTTATTATAGCATTTTTAATTGGTAGAAACAACCTAATTCTTGTTGACACTCCCTATATTATTGACTAAAATATTTTCATATAATACGCAAAGGGGTGTATGCACAGATGTATCGGAATATCATCAACGACTTTGCTAACTGGTACGACCAGACAAAGCGCAAAATCTTATATGTAAAGGGCGCAAAGGGTGTCGGTAAAACATGGGCGGTTCGCGATTTTGCCACAGCCTTTTTCAAGCAGCAATGCTATATCAATCTGGCAGAAGATTCTGCCTGTCAGGATGCCATCGCCGGCGATTCCAATCTGGATCTGCTGCTGTCTCAACGTTTTCCGTTTGGAGACGCATCAGATTGTATTTTTATCTTTGACGAGGTACAGGCAGTGCCGGACTGCGCGGAATTTTTCTATGCTTTCCGCAAGAATCATCCAGATTACACCATCTGTCTGATCGCATCCTCGATGGAATTTACAGAGTTTGAATACAGTCACCCGGACGTTTTTGAGATCTTCCGCATGCGTCCGATGACCTTTGAAGAATATATGATTGCAAGCAAGGCACATCCTTTCATAGATGCAATTTCAAAGCATAAGGACACGCCGCTTACCAATCTTGAAATCGGCGCAATCACCTCTATGCTCCGGGAATACCTGTTAGTTGGCGGTATGCCGGGCGTAGTCCATGCGTATCTGAAGAACCGGGATCTGTCCATCATCCGTCCGATGCAGGAGGCACTGTTGGAAGACTATGTCCAGCTTATGAAACAGACTTACCCGGTCGCACTCTACCAGCGATGCAAGCGCATCTTCCGGAGTATCCCGGAGCAGCTTGCCCGTGAGAATAAGAAATTCATGTACAAATCCGTCGATTCCAATGCACGCAGCCGGGAATACGCTGAAGCAGCACAGGCTTTATGCAACCTCGGAATCGCCCGGAAACTGCCACGTCTGACATCTGGAAATCTTCCTTTGGAAGAGCATGTTGATTACAAATCCTTTGAGCTGTTCTTCATCGATCACGGTCTGCTCCGTGCCGCTTATGGACTTCCTATGAACGAGGAGATTGATGTGAACGATATCCTGGCAGAAAAATGTGGTGCGATTGCAGAGCAGTTTATCTTCCAGGAGTTAAGCTCCAAGATTCCTTATCTGTACTATTGGGTATCCGGCGCAACCGCGCGCGTTCCGTTTGTCTATGAAGGAGAAGATGCCCCGGTTCCGGTCGATATCCGTTTCGTCCCGAATTCAAAGGCACAGAATATTAAGACATTCCGAAGTAAAAATTCAAATACAAACATTGCAGTGAAAGTAAGCTTCAATCAGGTGTCTCTCGATGGAGACACCTTGAATATCCCAGCTTACGGTCTGTGGAACATGTAAGCTACTGCATCTCGATCAAACGGATGAAATCCTGATCGGATACAGCCTTACTGTAATACCACCCCTGCATAAAATGGCAGCCAATGTCGGCAAGGTGATCGCGCATCTCCGCGGTCTCCACGCCCTCTGCCACGATATGTAACTCTAATTCATTCAGCATACCGATCGTATGCTTCAACGTAATTCCAGCTTTCGTGCTCTTAAATGCATCCCAGATAATATACTTATCCAGTTTGATGATTGAAAATGGCATATGGTTGATATAATCAATATTCGCATAGCCAGAGCCGTAATCATCCAGAGAGAATTTAATTCCATACTGTACGAGATCCATGATATTTGCATTGACCGTATCCGCCATACTGATGGTCGCAGTCTCCGTAATCTCAATGTTAATCTGATTCGGACGCACATCGTATTTTTCCATGATCTGTTTTACCCGGTCTGAAAAATGCTGCTGCATCAGCTGCACCGGACTGATATTGACCTCGATGTACTCTACCGTCGTCTGCGCCAGCTTGAAATCATGAATAAACCGGCACACCTTATCCAGAATCACTTCTCCCATCTCAATAATCATACCGTTTCGCTCCGCGATCGGGATGAAATCCTCCGGTGATATCCAGCCAAGTTCTTCATCATGCAAGCGTACCAGTGCTTCGGCGGAGTTATAAACGCCCTTCTCCACCGAGAAGATCGGCTGATAATATACCATCAGCTCATCCCGGTCGAGTGCCTGCTTGACCGCCTTTTCAAACGCTTTGTCCTGTTTGATCTTGCCTAAATCGTAGTCCTTTGCATACGTGATTCTACCCTTTTGCAACCGCTTCGCCATTGACATAGAATAATCCATAACCTCGATCAGCTGTCCATATGCAGACGCATCTGTCGGACAATTCACACAACAGATGGATGCAGACATCATAATGCCTGCCTGATTCTCACTGTACCACGGATGGCGGAACCGCTCATGTACCGTCTGTGCCACCGCGTCAATCTGATCCAGATCCTTGTATAACACGATACAGAACTGGTCTGCGCCCAGACGGAACACCGTCTTGGCAAATGGAAGCGTCTCCATGAAAGCGCCGATCTGCCGAAGCAGATTATCTCCATTTTCAACGCCATAGGTCTTATTGATAAACTTGAAATCATCCATCGCAACGACTACGATTCCAAATGGTTTTTCGTTAATAAAAAAGGTGTGCAGATATTCGCCAAAAAAACGCCGGTTAAACTGCTTTGTCACCGTATCGATGACCGCATTTGGATTCTGCAGATAATAATAAATCGTCAGACAGACCGTTGCTGTCACAAAATTCAACAGCAATACATGTGTTTTTAACTGCAAAAAGACCGCTAACACAACAAGCAGCATATGAAACAGTACAACCATTGCCTTGGCAAACAATGTATGATTCACCCGGTGCAATGCCACGACCGAACTTGCCACAATTGCAGCTATCGCAACCGTGATCAGCGCCAGCACTCCATAGTCATAGGTATACTGCCAGCCTTCCGCCTCGTATACCCAATGGGTATATGGATTCGTCACCAGTGCAGCCACATCAACCACGCCACACAATGCCAGCATCCATTTGGCATGCAGCATCTGCTTTGCATTGATATGTACGATCTGTAACACATAGTACGCAAACAGCAGCGGAATCGCATTCAGCGCCAGATGCTGCAAGGTGCTTGTTACCCAGAATCCAACATTTCCTTCCGTGCCGGACATCTGTGCCAGCTTCGTGCTGACGATCTCCAGTCCCGTTGAAACAAAGACTGCGGCAAGTGCCACTAAAAATGTCCGGTGACTCGCAAGCGGTATTCTTTTTTCATGAAAATACCATATGATTATAATAAGCAGCAGATAAATCGCCGCATAATCATATGCCAGATCCCAATTCAACATAGGCACTCCCCGTTCCTAATAAACACTACCTTCCATCCATACATTCAAATCCAGTTCCTGTCCGATTCCTGCGATCGTGCCAGTTCCTGTATACTGCCAGCCAGAATACAGATATGGGAAATCCGGCTGATTCGCATAATGTGCCAGCCACAGCTTATAATCTCCCAGTCTTGTCATATCCAGCTTCTGTACAAACCAGTTCCGGTTCGAATAAATCATCGGTGTGTAGCCTGCGCTCTTCACGGTCTCGCAGAATCCGACAACGCCATCCGTCCGTGCATCATTAGAGAGGTCAGCGGTTCTCGCTCCGTCCGCATAGACCTCCTCTGTATCAATCACAACCGGCATATCGAGCGTATATGCAGATGCCAGATTCAGCGCAAACTGTGCTTCCTCCACACCTTCCTCGTAGCTGATCGCCTGGCTGTAAAAATAAATTCCTACCTTGATTCCGGCTGCTTTGGCGCCCTCTATATGCGTCTGAAACATCTCATCTGCCACCAGTTTGCCTTCCGAGCCATAGCCCCGGTATCCAACCCGGATAAATGCGATTGTAACGCCTGCCTGCTTCAACGCATCCCAATCCAGTTCTGCCTGATAGGAAGACACATCCACAGCAAGTTCAGACAGCCGGCTGCCATCTCCGGCATGGTATGCCATGATCGTGTTGTCGCCGTCCTCCATGTAGAAATTATCTGTCTGGAAATCGTTGCGCGGCACTTCCTTTACAATCTTATAAAATTCACAATTCGGAATATCGCCAACCAACACATAACTGGCTTTCGCAAACTGCCAAAAGTTCGTGTAGATCATCTGCGCTTCTGCGCCCGGCTGCAATGTCCATGTATACCCTTGTCCCGTCACAGGAACCGGCTTATATTTCTTGCTTTTTCCGATATTGACACCTATGACTACACCGATCAGGACAAGCACGAGTGCAATGGCGCCAACCAGTATCACATGTGGCCAGTATATCTCATAATCTCTTTTTTTCTGCTGTTCCATACTCATTGGTGAACCTTTCTTAACCTACTTCCTATCATATCACAAACGGGCATCTGACTCAACCGGAAACGCCTTATTTTTCGAGCGTTTTATTATATATACGCCGAGCACACACAACCCGACTCCGCCGACAATCAACACCAGAGCCGGCACACCATTCTCTGAAAAAATCGGCAGGATACGCGCAATCTGTTTCGGATAAAATCCAGCTGTCACGGACAATGCATTGTTGAAAAAATGCATGAGCATGCCTGGAAGCAAACTCTCCGACTGTACTGCCACATAGCAGAGTGCCATACCAATCAGTGCTGTCGTCGGTGTCTGCACCAGATTCATATGATACAGTCCGAACACGATCGCAGCCGTCAGGATTGCCGCCCGTTTCTTCATCGTATGCTCCAGCGAAGATAGCAGAAATCCCCGGAACAAAAGCTCCTCGCACACCGCCGGAAGCAGAGCAATTAGCAGCAGACAGACTCCATATCCATATGAATAGATCGCTTCCATAGATCCTGTCATACTCTCCGCGCTCTCCGGAAACAACATGCTTGTGATACTTGTCAGGAGCATACCTACCAGAATTGTTCCCATCATCAGCACAAGTCCGCCAAACAGAAATCCCGGACGACAAAGCCGGATGCGAAATGTCTTTCGCATATCCTTCTTTGTATACCACGCCGTCAGAAGCGGAACACCACCGACAATGCCCTGTGTGACAAGCAATCCAACAAGCATACTCTTCGCACTGGCAAAACCGCCGGCATAGATCATCAGCACAAGCACGACCGGCAGTACCAGACAGGCATCTCCAACCGATGGGACACCACCCTTGATCATATTGCTTCGGCGTTCAAAGATCTGCACATTTCCAGTTCCATCGCCAAACAAAATCGCTTCACTGTTGTAGAGCTTTCCAAGCACAAGCACTGCAATAATTCCGTATGCTACATTGCTGAACAGCACAATCGTAATCGATGAAAAACTGAACTTAAACGCCAGCAGATCCCGGATCAGCAGACAGATATTGGCAACCGGAACAAGTGCCATATTCCGGGTAAGTGTGACATTTGGCATAAACCCAATAAATGATGCAAACATCACAAGCAGCATAAGCGGCGTAATATAATTATTTGCCTCCTTGTAGGTCTTTGCAAATACGCAGAAACACATGGAAAGCGCACTGATCAAAACTGCAAAAGCAAGAATACACAGGCAGCAGACTAAGATTGCCGGAACGAATTTTGACACCTGTATTTTCGAAACCATACTGGTCGTCTGTGCCGCCAGTTTGTACAGATATACACCAATTCCACCCATTGAAAGGACATTTAACAAAGCAGATGCCACGCCAATCGTTCCAACGGTCAGGAACTTACTGAAGATCAGTTCCTGATTCGTGACCGGCAGCGTCAATATCGTCTCAAGCGTTCCGCGCTCCCGCTCTCCGGCTGTCGTGTCGATCGCCGGGTACATCGTTCCCATCAGAAGACTCACAACAAGCATAAATGGCACGATCACACCGAGCAGACTTCCGGTCGTCTCCTCAGTACTCGCGCGGTCGTCGTCCTCTACCTCAAATGGATGTAACACCGTATCCGGGTCTAATCCTGCCGCCTCCAGACTCTGATTCGTCAGGGAATCCGAATACGCTGAGAGTACCTGACGCACCTTCTGTTCCGCATAGCTGGAATTCGTAACCGAGGACAGATACGCGATATTATATCCAGTTCCATCTTCATTTTCATATACGATCGCATTGATCTTTTCTCCCCGCAGGATCATCGAAATATCTGCATCCATAACATTCAGATCGCACAGCTTGAAATGCAGCGTGTCATCATCCGGATGCAGAAACATCTCGACGAGCTCCGGATTCGTATCCATAAAATCAACCGCAATTTCATATGTCTGTGTATCCATCTGTGTTGTCACTTTTGACATCATGACCATACCGCCAACAAACATCAGCGGATAGATCAAAAGTGGCACGATCACCATCATAATGATCGTCTTTTTATCCCGGAGGACGTCTAATATTTCTTTCTTATACAGTTGTTTGATCACCTTGAAATTCATGACATTTCCTCCTTTCCTGCAGGTATCAGCTTTTTAAATGCATCCCGTAGATTCGTTGTTTCTGTCTGTGCATAGATCTCCGGCAGAGTCCCCTCTGCAATTACACGTCCATGCGCCAGCATCAAAATCCGGTCACACAGAAGTTCCGCTTCCTCCATGTAATGTGTGGAATAAAGCACTGCCTTTCCGCGCTCCTTCTCCGCCCGCATGAAATCAACAATCGCACTGCTGCTCACAATATCGAGTCCCAGAGTTGGCTCATCAAAAATATAGAGTTTCGGACTGTGGATCAGGCACCGGGAAATAGAAGCCCGCTGTGTCTGTCCGGTAGACAACTTCTCGATCCGGTTGTCGATAAAATCCTCCAGCGACAAAATCTGTGCAATCTCTTCAATCCGCGCCTGAATCACATTCTCCGGCAATCCGTAGATGTTCCCGGCAATCGTCAGCAGCTCCCGCGTGGAAAGTCTGCCATACAGCTTCGTATTGCCCGACAGATAGCCAATCTGCCGTTTGATCTCTGTCTGATCAGTGATAATCCGGTCGCCATCGGTATATCGGACTACACCCTCCGTCGGCTGCATCAGACAGCCAAGCATCCGCAGCAGCGTCGTCTTTCCTGCACCATTTGGACCTAATACCCCGACGATCTCGCCCTCCTTTATGTGCAGACTTACATGATCGACCGCTGAAAATAATACCTTCTTATGCTTCTTCTCATTCTTTTCAAACTGTTTTACCAGATTTTCTGCCTCTAACATTCCTTCTCCTTTCCCAATTCATCCATACTATATGTTCCGTTTCAAAAAGAAAAAGGCTGTCCGGTTTCTGCACGGACAGCCTTAATATTTGTAATTGATCTTATATTCTTCACTGCCAAGCTTGACATGTATGATTCTGTGGTTATAACCAATCAGATTGTAACGGCACATTAATTTTGTAACCCAGCCCAGCTTCTTTGGTATCTCCAGATATCGAAAAATCGGCTGTTCGTCGATAATGCGGTAATCTGGCCGCCATGCACCAAACATCTGCGCAGCATTGTTTACTGAAAACCTCCGTTTTTTCCGTTTTTGTACGGTCTGACTATGTTTCCATGTGTTCGCCGTCGCATTCGCCAATGTGGATGATGCAGTGAATACCAGATGGGAACCTGGGAACAACGCCCGTATCTTCGCAATCAGGTCGCGCACCTCATTCTTATTCAAGTATGAAAATCCATCGTCACACACGAACATGACACCCTGATTCTGTTTACACCGGATCTCGTCTAACCACGAAAAATCCATCAGGCGCCGTCCAATCGTCTTCTCCCGCTCGCGCACGCCATACATCGCCCGCCGGACTGACATGATATTATGAGAATCTACGCTATACCACTGAATTCTTCCATTATCTACTCTGCCAAACATATTGTCCAGCCGGCATGCCATATGTACAACCGTTCCACAAGGGAATTCCTCCGTAAACCGGCGCACCAGCGTATCGCAGGCACTCGCATCCGCTGCCATGCGGATATTCTGGTATTCACTGATATGTGGATTCAGTCTGGTAAAATCAAATTTGTGGTCATATATAAACCTAGACGCCCAGTCATCCTTGAAATATTCTGGATATTTCTTAGACCAGTCTGACATCATTTTCAAAGGATAGATCGCACGCAGCGACGTATCAAATGTTCCGTTGATACAGTCGATCAAAAAGCCCTGTGCTTTCTTGTACTCCTTTGTCTTATCGTAGATCATGAAATCTTCCGCTTCATCTTCAAATTCAAAGAACCGGATATTCACGCCAGCCTTCTTCGCTTTCTTATAAAACTCCCGCGCATAGCAGTGATACAAATCCTGCACCCCGGAAAACAGCACAACATCGTCACAGATATCGGTCATGTCTCCATAGTATGGACTGGTATACTCCGTCTTTACCGCATAATCACGCACCCAATAGGAGTTCAGGAACTCTTTGACATGCTCATTATAAAATGTCCACTTTGCATGCTTGGAATTCTCGATCAGTTCCTGCTCTAAGCTCTTATCAAAAAACTCGGTATCCATCATCGGCGACAGCAGATACAACTGATCCGGTTTGCGCAAGCCTTCCCGCCATGCCGCCATCGCAAGCGACAATGCCAGACCACCGCCAGCGCCACAGCCCATAAGCACCACGCGTTCCACGTCCTGTCCTTTCGTACAGTTCGCATACGCCGGTTCCAGCATCTGAAAAACTTCCCGGCAACAATGCTCCGGTGCAAGCGGATACATCGGCAGGAAAATTCCCGCATGACACGCAAGTGCTGTCTTCGCAAGGAACATCCATTCTGCAGGGTTCATCCGGAAACACAGCTTACTGGAATACAGATACATAATGTAAGTCCCATTAAATCCCTGTTTGGGCACGAGCCGATAGCATAACCGTCCCTCTTCGTGCAACTCGTCAATGTCAAACTGCTTCACAACAAATGGTGGAATTTTAAATTCGGCTTTTCTTTTACTGAGTTCCACCTGTCGCTTCAGATCTTCCGCACGCATCCTGTGAAATTTTGAAGATATCGTTTTTCCCATAGTACTTACTATTTTACCAAACTTATCCTATATGGGCAAGCTGTTTTCTATACCTCTTCTGCAGCCATCTTCCGCATCAAAAAAGGGATAGGCGATTGCCTATCCCTTTTGATGCGGAAGATGGGACTTGAACCCACACGGTATTGCTACCACAGGCACCTGAAGCCTGCGCGTCTGCCAATTCCGCCACTTCCGCGTACTGCGTTTCGTATCATATCATTTCTATCCGCAAATGTCAACAGGAAAATTGATAAAATCGAAACGCTTTTTCATTTTTAATTATTCTGCGTCCGTTGCAGAGGCATCACTGCCAGTTGCTGCCGGTGTCTCTACGGTTGCATCACTGGCGGTTGCCTGTACACCCTTGCCATTCTCTAACAGGTAATCAACGACCTTCTGCGCCAATGCATAATAAACAAGATCCTCAGAAGTATAATTCTCTTCAAGGCTGGACTCATCATCGTAACCATAATAATCCATGATTGTCTTCTTGTAGTCATCAACCTCTGCCTTATCAACGGTGATTCCGGCATCCTTTGCAACTGCACATACCGCAATCTTTTCCTTCATGTAATCCTCAGCCAGTCCCTGTACATACTCACGGAAATCAGACTCACTCTGGAAACCATATCTGGCTGTTACATAATCACCCAGCGAATAACCATACTTGGAAGCTGCCTGCTCCTGCTGAGAAATACTCTTATCGATCAGATCCTGCATTTCCTGCTCTGGATACTCGTTATAAGTAGTCTTCTCTACAAGCACCTGCATAACTGCGCTCTCATTGGCACTCTTATCGGACTTGTCATACTGCTCAACCAGATCTTTTCTGACAGAATCCTCATATTCCAGAATTGTTGTTGCATCTGTATAAGAAGCAACAAATGCATCGTTGTACTCTGGAAGCTCTGTCTCTGTGATATAGTTGATTGTAATCTTGAAATCTGCTTCCTTACCGTTCAACTCATCTTTACCATAATTCTCCGGGAACGTTGCCTTGATATTGAACGTCTCGCCAACCTTATGGCCTATGATACCATCCTCAAATCCCGGAATCATAGCACCGCTGCCAAGTGTCAGATCATAACCGGCACCATTCGAATTACCACCTTCGAATTCCTCGCCATCGATACTACCAACGAAATCAATATTGACATTATCGCCTTCCTTGACGGTTCCTTCCTTTACCTGTGTCTTCGTTGCATACTGCTGCAATAGGGAATCAATCTTTGTTTTTACATCCGCATCTGTCACGGTCGATTTTGTCTCTTCATATTCCAGTCCCTTATAGTCTGGCAGGTCACAATACGCTGCATATTTGTCAATCATGCTCTGCTGGTCGACGCCGTCTACCTTCTTTCCACATCCGGTAAGCATTGTCATCCCAAGCGCAAGACTCAGTACATACCCAAGTGTTTTAAACTTCTTCATAATACATATCCCTTCTGATTCTACCTAAAAATATAAGACTTAAAAACTTAAATCCCTAGCATTTATACCATATTTTAAGGAAAATGAAAAGGCAATTTTCATATTTCACAAAGAAATCACAGGGCATACACATTTTTTCCGGCATGTATAAGGCACAAAAATGGCTTGAATACGCGGTTTTTCGGCATTTTAGGAGTCCAAAAAATCGCAACATCTAGTTTTTGTGCATTTTTTTCATACTAGATTTAGTGTTTTCATGTTTACAAACCACAAGTCAGATGATATAATGTGAAACCGTATTCACGTTTTTTATTTGGATACCAAAGAAATACACTGACAGACAGTTTTAGGAGAGGGTTTATGAAAGTTATCAAACGAGATGGTCATACAGTGACCTATGACCGCAGCAAGATCATCACTGCCATCAAAAAGGCAAATGCTGAGGTTGAACCAGGTGAAAAAGTAACCGATGAAAAAATTGAGGAGATTGTTCAGGGGATTGAAAGCAAGAACCGCCCACGTATGCTGGTGGAGGATATCCAGGATATCATCGAGCAGAAGCTGATGGCGGACGGCAAGTTTGTACTTGCCAAGACTTACATTATTTATCGTTATACCCGTGAGCTTGTCCGTAAGGCAAATACAACGGACGATTCTATTTTAAGCCTGATTAAAAACCGTAACAAAGATGTTATGGAAGAAAATTCAAACAAGAACGCAACGGTTGCCTCTACCCAGCGTGACCTGATCGCCGGTGAGGTATCCAAGGATCTGACACGTCGTGTTCTGCTGCCAGAGAAGATTTCTAAGGCACATGATGAGGGCGTACTGCATTTCCACGATGCGGATTATTTCTTACAGCCAATCTTCAACTGCTGTCTGATCAATATCGGCGATATGCTTGATAATGGGACTGTAATGAACGGAAAATTGATTGAGAGCCCAAAGAGCTTTCAGGTAGCCTGTACGGTTATGACACAGATTATTTCCTCGGTTGCCAGCAGCCAGTACGGCGGACAGTCTGTAGATATCCGTCATCTCGGCAAATATCTGCGCAAGAGCTACAACAAATATAAGAACAAACTGGTTGAGGAATTCGGAGATAAGATTGACGATGCAATCCTGGAGCAGATGGCACAGGACCGCCTGCAGGACGAGCTTCGTTCCGGTGTCCAGACAATCCAGTACCAGATCAATACATTGATGACAACCAATGGACAGTCTCCATTCGTGACATTGTTCCTGAATCTCGATCCAAACGACGAGTATATCGAGGAAAATGCAATCATCGTGGAGGAGATTCTCCGTCAACGTCTCGAGGGCATCAAAAACGAGAAGGGTGTGTATGTGACACCTGCATTCCCGAAGCTTATTTATGTATTGGATGAGCACAACTGCTTAAAGGGCGGAAAATATGACTATATTACGAAACTGGCGGTCAAATGTTCAGCCAAGCGCCTCTATCCAGATTACATCTCTGCGAAAAAGATGCGTGAAAACTACGAAGGCAATGTATTCTCCTGTATGGGATGCCGTTCGTTCCTCTCTCCATGGAAGGATGAGAACGGAAATTATAAATGGGAAGGACGTTTCAACCAGGGTGTTGTATCCCTGAACCTTCCACAGATTGGTATTCTGGCAAAGGGCAATGAAGAAAAGTTCTGGAGCATGCTCGACGAGCGTCTGGATCTGTGCTACGAAGCTTTGATGTGCAGACATAATGCACTGCTTGGTGTTACCTCGGATGTCAGTCCGGTACACTGGCAGTACGGTGCGATTGCCCGTCTGAAAAAAGGTGAAAAGATTGATCCATTATTGAAGGATGGATACTCTACAATCTCCCTTGGTTATATCGGCCTGTACGAGGTAACAAAGCTTATGACTGGCAAGAGCCACACCGAACCGGAAGGTGAGGAATTTGCCCTTCGTGTTATGAACCGTCTGCGCAAGGCTTGTGATACATGGAAGGAAGAAACCGGTCTTGGTTTCGGTCTGTATGGCACACCGGCAGAAAGCCTCTGCTATCGTTTCGCAAGAATCGACCAGGAGCGTTTCGGCACGATCGAAGACGTCACAGACAAGGGCTATTATACGAACTCTTATCATGTGGATGTCCGCGAGAAGATCGACGCATTCAGCAAGTTCCGTTTTGAAAGCCAGTTCCAGACCATTTCCTCTGGTGGTGCGATCTCTTATGTGGAGATTCCAAACATGCGCCACAACTTAGAGGCACTCGAAGAGATCGTGCGTTTCATCTACGACAACATTCAGTATGCAGAGTTCAACACGAAATCCGATTACTGCCATGTCTGTGATTACGATGGAGAAATCATGATCAATGATGACAATGAATGGGAATGTCCACAGTGCGGCAACAAGGATCACTCCAAGATGAATGTGACACGTCGTACCTGCGGCTACCTCGGCGAGAATTTCTGGAATGTCGGCAAGACGAAAGAGATCAAAGCACGTGTATTACATCTGTAAAGTCGAGGTTAGAAAATAGATATGAATTATGCGGATATCAAGCGCATTGATGTGGCAAACGGACTCGGCGTGCGGGTTTCCCTGTTCGTGTCCGGCTGTTCCCATCACTGCAAGGGCTGTTTTAACGAAGAAACATGGGATTTCAACTACGGAAAACCATTTACAGAAGCGGAGATCGAGCAGATCTTGGATTATCTGAAACCAGACTATATCAAAGGACTGTCACTACTCGGCGGGGAACCTTTCGAATATGTCAACCAGCAGGGACTGCTGCCTTTGCTTCGACGGTTTAAGTCTCTGTACCCACAGAAAGATGTGTGGTGCTACACAGGCTATGATTTTGAAAAAGATATACAGGAAAAAATGATGGTGATGTGGTCGGAGACACGCGAATTGCTCCGCTACATCGATATACTGGTCGACGGGGAATTCGAAATGGATAAGAAAGATTTGTCCCTCCGCTTCCGCGGCTCCTCCAACCAGAGAATCATCAACGTCAAGCGTTCGCTTGCAGAAAACAAAGTTTGTCTGGAGGAGGAATTTTACAAATGATTACCCATATGCAGGTAAATGTTAAGAAATTACACGAAAACGCAGTACTGCCAACCTACGGTTCTACCAACGCTGCCGGTGCCGATTTGTACGCATGTATCGATGCACCACTTACGATTGCACCACATGAGACGGTGATGGTTCATACCGGACTTGCCATGGAGATTCCAGAAGGTTATGCCGGACTTGTCTATGCCAGAAGCGGACTGGCTGCCAAACGTCATCTGGCTCCTGCAAACAAAGTCGGTGTTGTCGATTCCGATTACCGCGGTGAGTTCATGGTTGCTCTACACAATCACAGCAACGAGCCACAGACGATTGAGCCAAAGGAGCGTATCGCACAGCTTGTCATCACACCATATATCGTTGGTGATTTCGCAGTGGTTGACGAATTAGAAGAAACCGAACGCGGTGTCGGTGGTTTTGGTTCCACGGGACGATAAGATACTATTTCAAAACAAATGGGTGCACTAAGCAAGTGCACCCATTTGTTTCTGTTTCATTTTCTGAATATCTGCTGTCACATCCCGCACAGCAAACACAACCGAGGTCACATGTCCCTTTGCATCCCAGCATTGTGGTGTCAAAATCGAACAGGAACAAATTCCAAAATCATTCTCTGAGACAAATGTAATATAGGATTCTCCCTTCAGACGCTCATCCAGGTCTGACAGATTGACAAACTTTTGATAAGCGCCCCTATACGCCTGTCCCACGAAATTCTGAACGTAGCTTTCCAGCATAACTTTTGCAGTTGCCTGTTTCTGCAGCACCGCGCCGACTTCGCCTGGCATTTTGATGGCTTCCCACTCTCCCGTATCCAGGTGGATCAGAAGATTCAGTTTATAAATACTTCCGACCGCATTGATAATCCGAAACTGTTTCTGCATCTCCCGCATCGTATTCTGTGCCGACCGGTTTCGCAAAAACGTAAGAACCAGCAGGAAAAAGATATAAACGGCTGTACTAAACGCCAGAATCGTCGTTCGTGTTGCAAACACCTGACTCGAAGGATATACCACATACAATCTATACTGCTTATATCGCATCTGCCTTCCGTACCAACGTTTCCCGTTATATTTTAATTTTGTAATCCTGCCTTCCCTCCATACCGTATCATCTGTGATGTCAATCGGACATCCAACCACGGATTGCCCCTGCACATGGTTCTCATTTGTATTCAACACGATTTCACCATTCGTGATAACTACCATACCATCCATCTTAAACTGATGTCCGGAAAGCATTGTATCAAGGGAGATTTCATTCACGCCCATTGGGCGGAGTTCCACCTCATGATAACAGAGGATCAATCCGGTCACACCCTCTCTTGCGACGACTGCAAAATCATATGCCTTTTCTCCTATCTGCAGCCGCTCCATATAAGATTTTTCCGGATGCTCCAGAATCTGCGATACAGAATCATTCTTCAGTTCCTTCTCAAATAGGATCTGTGCATCTTCTCCACTGGAAAGAACGCAATTCCCCGCTTTGTCTGTCACGACAACCCCGGTAAGATTCTCATCCACCACATACGCATCCAAAATGTCCTTGTGAATTGTTACCCCATACTGCTCATACATTGCAATCGAGATTGCCTTTTCCTGCAGATTGATCAGATCCTTCGTCTTATCATCACTCACATAATTGTCGTACCGTTCACAGGTCTGACGTGCATATAGCAGCGTCTCATCTGCCACGCCACTGACCGTCTGCTTCGCCATATAAGTTGTGAGCAAAAAAATAAATGCCAGTAATAAAACTCCCGCCACGGGCGGAATCAATCTTATCACGACATTTTTCTTCGCATGTTTCGTATATTTCACCATCATTTATCCCCCCTACGATATACTTGGTGCTTTTTTCATTTGTCCCCGCACCAATTATATGTCATGATGTGTCAGCTGTCTACCACTAATTTACAAAAATCCCCCGGAATATGAAAATTCCGAGGGATTTCACTAAAAGAGAGGGACGGCTTTCTTTTACTCCAGATTCAGTTTATGCTTGCAGGTAAGTGTCGTAGCCACAGCCAGCACTGCAATTCCGACAACCTCTATGATCGTAACCGTCATAAGCACAACCAGATACTGCTTTGCCGTCGATGAGATCTGCTCCAGAAATAAGTCAATATCCTGCTTTGACAGAATCTCACTAAACACAACAACAAGTATGCCGTATATCATCTGGATCAGAGCAAAAAACACAACTGACCATATGCGTTTCCCCTTTGTGAATGCATGGCCAAATGCATAGGCGGCGTTGATCGTCCAGATATTGCACATCACACCGAGCCACATCATAAGAAGTGCCAATACGCCATCCAACACAATCAGACTCCGATCCACTATCATCCCGGACATCGAAAGGAATTGCTGTACGAACCCTACGAAATCACTGAACACCTCGAAATTCCCTGTTGCGACGCAGACAGCAAGCCCATAAACAGCAACCATCCAGGCAATCATCACCAGATCACAGATAAGTCTCGCGCCGATGAGTGTGGATGTCTTTACCGGCAGGGTATGGGTAAGATACCCCTGATCCTTGAAGAAGCGATTCCGGAAATCAAGGCATGGAAGCAGTACGACCATCACAATCACGGCAAACATTGCCAGAGCAAACATCACATCTACAAGCTTTACAAATACGGCAAATGCAGTCGTACCAACCACGTTATATAATTTATCCAGCCCGAGCACGATAACCGCAAAAAGCATCACACCGGCAGATATCATTCCGACTAATCCGGAACGGTTTACAAATTCATTTTTTATACATTTTCCTAGCATCGAAATACCTCCCTGAATATCTCATCGATTGACTGTCCTTTTTCTGCCCGCAATGCATCCGCATCCTTCTGACAGATAATCTCGCCCTCCTTGATGAAGATGACTTCATCCAATATGTTCTCAATATCTGAGATCAGATGTGTGGACAGCAGGATCGTCGCTTTCTCATCGTAGTTTGTAAGAATCGTCTGCATGATATAGTCTCTGGCAGCCGGATCGACACCCGCGATCGGCTCATCTAAGACATACAGCCTTGCCCGGCGGCTCATCACCATGATTAACTGTACCTTCTCTTTGTTACCTTTCGACAGCTTCTTCAAGGTCATATCCGGGTCGATATTTAAGAGCTTCATCATGTCATACGCCCGCGTCTCATCGAAATCCGCATAGAAGTCCTTGAACATATTGACAAGCTGACGGATCTTTAAGTACTCGTTGAAATACGTCCGCTCCGGCAGATATGAAACAACCGCCTTTGATTCCGGCCCGACCTCATGTCCACAGATGCGGATACTTCCTTTCTCTGGCTGCAGCAGACCAACCAGCATCTTGATGAGTGTCGTCTTACCACTTCCATTCGGTCCCAGCAGACCGATAATCTTTCCTTCCGGCAATGCCAGGTTCAGGTTCTCAAATACAGTTTTTGAGATCCCATATCCTTTCTTCACACCGGAGATTTCTACTAAATTACTCATAGTTTCCTTTCCTCCTGATTTATGGTTCTGATTGCTTATTGTGCTTTCACAGTTGATTCTTTTAGGAATGTTTCAAGCGCTGCACATATTTCGCTGTCCGCATATCCAAGGCTCCGCATATTATCCACATAGGTCTGTATATGCTTTTTACTCAATTCCTCTCTCAAGCTTCCACCTCCTGCCACTCTGTCTGCTACAAATCGTCCGGCTGTCCGTTGGGAATACAGCACGCCCTCGCGCTCTAGCTCTGCCAGTGCTTTCTGCATCGTATTCGGATTCACACCCGCGGTCACTGCAAGCTCTCGCACCGCCGGCACCTGGTCACCCGGCTTTAAGACGCCCTGCGCGATCTGCGTCTTGATGATTTCCACAATCTGCAGGTAGATCGGAGATTCATTGTTGAACTTCCACGCCAATCTTTGTTCCTCCTTTTTTGTATCATTGTATTATCTGAATAGTACAATAATACAGTAGTACAGTTTTGTCAAGTATTTTTTTAACTTTTACGTTTCTATTCATGCTACGACAAACTCCCCACCATTCATTTTCCACAAATACTCTTGTTCAAAAAAAGCACAACGAAAAGCATTTTTTTACACTTTTCGTTATGCCTGTCTTACTTTGTCTCCCCAAGTATGCATCCCCTATGCATTTTTATTTTGTCCCAACTGTATCATTTACGATCGTATCATACACATCCATATCTACACTGTCCGGGTACTTGAATATCGGATCGATCTGTGCCTGCCACTTCGTAAGCGTATCCGATAAAGCTTCCTGTACCTGCTGATTGTAAAGCACGATCTTCTGCTCATTCGTCTTCGTCTGATCAGTCAGAGCAATCATCTGGAATACATGATAACCATACTGAGTCTCCACAACCGTGCTGTACTGTCCATTCTCCATGCTGTAGAGCAAATCATACACATCCTGTCCGTATGTCTCCAGAATCTGCGATGGACTCATCGTCTGCGTCTGCGCCTGATCCAGCTGGTAGTACTCTGCCAGCTTCTCAATTGCTGCACCTGTGTTGTCCTTCAAGTCTGCCGTCGCAAGTGTGCTGCACGCCTGTAGCGCATTTTCATATTGCTGTTTCTTCTGATCATCCGTGTATGGGGTTATCACGCCATTTTCATCCATACTATAACATGCAAAATACATATCATAGAAAGTCGTCATCCGCGCCTCTTCATCGGAGATCTCAATCTTCCGGTCATCTAAGATCTTCGCCTCCACCTTCGATGCGATTGCATTTTCCTGCATCACTTTCTCGGCTTTTTCCTTTGTGATTTCCATGTTCTGCAACTGTTCATCTGTCAGTCCCTCGCAGAAATCATCTGCCTTCTGATTTAGCTCTGCCAACTCGTCATCGCCCAGTGTGATTCCAAGCTCCTCTGCATGCGCACACAACGTCTTGACGCGGACAATCTCATTTACAACTTCCTCCCGTGTCAGGTTCTCCATAGAAGTTCCCGCACCACCATCCGGAAGCACCGTCTGCCAGACATCACTGCCATACTGCATTTCGTACCGCTCCCGCACGGTTTCTATATAGATATATACCTCGCCTTTTGTTACCAGATTATTTCCATACTGAAACACCAGTGTTCCGCTGCTTGTCTGCTTTGTATCTTCTTCCTTTTTCTCTCCACAGCCGGAAATCATCGGTACCATCAGGCAGATACACAACAATATTGCAATTAGTTTTCGACAACGTCTATTATGCTTCATGGTTCACATCCTCCGTATTATACAATGTGCGGATATCCTCAATTACCTTCTCGCAGGAAGATACCATCTCTTCCTCGATCAGCTTCGACATACGGATACGGAAATATGTCTGCTTGCCCGCGGTAAGCCGCAATGTGTTCTTATACCGTTTCAATAACGGATTGACCCGCTCCGCCTGCACAGGTGCCTGCGGCAGCATGTAAAATCGCACCTCATCGCCTACATATTTGATATCCGTAATATAAACCTCATGTGCAATTGCTTTCAGATACGCCACATCAAGCAAGCGGAAAAACGGCTTTGGCGGTTCTCCAAACCGGTCGCGTACCTCCTCTAAGATGGCATCATTATCCTCGCGGTTCGCACATTTTGAGATTCTCTTATACAAATCCAGCTTCACATATTCATTCTTCACATAACTGTCTGGAATATAGGCATTGAGCGGAAGTTCTACGTTTGTCACGAACTCCTCACGCACCGTCTCACCAGACAGACGCCGGATTGCATCGTTCAACATCTGGCAATACAGATCATAACCGACTGCCTCAATATTTCCCGACTGCTCCTGTCCAAGCAGATTTCCGGCTCCACGAATCTCCAGATCCTTCATTGCTATCTTATACCCTGAGCCAAGATCTGTAAACTCCCGGATTGCTTTCAGACGTTTCTCCGCGACTTCTTTTATCATCTTATCACGCTTATAAAGCAGGAATGCATAGGCACTCCGGTTGGAACGTCCGACACGTCCACGCAGCTGATAGAGCTGTGACAGACCAAACCGGTCTGCATCATGTATAATGATCGTGTTGACATTTGGAATATCCAGTCCCGTCTCAATAATCGTCGTCGACACAAGCACGTCGATTTCGCCCTTGATAAAGCGGCGCATCATCGCTTCAAGCTCCCGCTCCGGCATCTTGCCATGTGCAAATTCTATCGTTGCATCCGGCAGTACCTGACGGAGCTGTCCCGTGATGTCCGCGATCGTCTCCACCCGGTTATACACATAATATACCTGTCCGTTTCGCGCAAGCTCCCGGTTGATTGCCTCTTTTACAAACTCCAGATCGTACTCCATAATATACGTCTGGATCGGCAGCCGGTCGACTGGCGGCTCTTCCAGCAGACTGATGTCGCGCAGACCGACCAGACTCATATGCAAGGTTCGCGGAATTGGTGTTGCCGTGAGTGTCAGCACATCCACATTTTTCTTCATCTGCTTGATCTGTTCCTTGTGCTTGACGCCGAATCGCTGTTCCTCGTCAATGATCAAAAGTCCCAGATTTTTAAATACAATATCCTTGGAAAGCAGCCGGTGTGTACCAATCACGATATCGACCATACCAGACTTCATCTGCTCCAACGTCTCTTTTACTTCCTTCGGTGTACAAAACCGGGACAGCATCCGGATATTAACCGGATAGTTCTTCATACGCTCACAGAATGTGTTGTAATGCTGTTCGGCAAGAATCGTCGTCGGTACCAGATAGGCTACCTGCCGGTTATCCTGTACTGCCTTAAACGCTGCCCGGATGGCAACCTCTGTCTTTCCGAATCCGACATCTCCACAGACGAGACGATCCATGATCTTACCGCTCTCCATATCGTGTTTGGTATCGTCAATGGCTTTCTGCTGATCCAGTGTCTCCTCATATGGGAACATCTCTTCAAACTCCCGCTGCCATACGGTATCCTCCGAATATTTGTAGCCCTGCGTACTCGAACGAATCGCATACAGCTCGATCAGTTCCTTTGCGATATCCTCCACATGTCCCTTGACACGTGTACGCACCTTTTCCCACTCTGGACCGCCAAGCTTGTTCAGCTTGACACGCGCGCCATCCTTGCCGGAGAGCTTACCGATGCGGTCGAGCTGCTCGACAGGCACGAACAATTTACTGCCCTTTGCATACTCGATACTGATATAGTCTTTCATGCGTCCATCGGTTTCCACCTTGTCGATACCACGGTAGATTCCGACACCATGATTTTGATGTACGACATAATCGCCAACGGAAATATCCGAAAATCCGGCAATCTTCTCGCCAGCATATTTCGGCAGCTTCTTCCGTTTTTTCAGTTCCTTCGAAGTAAATATATCGCCCTCTGCGATCACAAGCAGATGGCACTCCGGAATCTCAAACCCCGTCTCCATTCGTCCGACACTGATGCGCACCTCGCCCGGTTTGAGCGGCTGTTCCCGGTTCTCAGTAAAGTACGCCATGACATCGTTATCCTGTAAGTTCTTGGCGATACGTTTTCCTCGTGTCGCGGATGGCGACAGGATCAGAATCCGATAGTCCTTCTTCTTATATTTTTCGATATCCTTCATCAGATCCTCGAAGCTGTTGTTGTAGCTGACAAGCCCCTTTGCATCGATCTGAAATGCATACTGTTCTTTCCAAGCTGGCTGCTTCTTATACAGTTCTGAAAGCAACACTGGTGTACGGTTCACTAATCTTGCCACAACAGTCTTGGCATCATAGAGCACATTTGCCTGTGTCGGCAGAACATAACCGCCCTCCAGACGCCCTTCCATCGACATGCCAAACTGCATCGCATACGCACCGGCACGCTGGTTCACACGCTCTGGATCGTCAATGAAGATATCCGTATCTGTTGGGAAATAATCCAAAAACGACACCGTGTCGTCGTAGAAATATTCCACCATACTGTCTAATCCCATCGTGGAATTAAACTCCTTTAACTCCTCTAATACCGACTCCACCATCTTGTTCAGCCGTGCGTATTGCTCCGTGTGGAACTGTTCCTTCAAAAGCTTCGCCTGTGCCTTATGCTCCTTCTCCAGCTTGGCAATACCCTTGCTGATCCGCACATCGTCGAGCACCATCTCCGTAGATGGATAGATGACAAACTCCTCGACACGTTCCATCGAACGCTGACTTTCCACGTCAAAGCTCCGGATACTGTCGATATCATCTCCCCACAACTCAACACGATAAGGGCACTCTTCCGTCAGGGAGAAGATGTCGATGATTCCTCCTCTGACCGAAAACTGCCCCGGTGTCTCTACGATTGAAGTTTTTTCATATCCAAGTGTTGTGAGCTTCCGTGAAAATGTATCGAGCTGCAAGGTATCTCCGACCTTGATCGTCAATATATTTTCTATGATATGCGAGATGGATGGAATTTTGTCCATCAATCCCTCGATGGTCGTAACAACGGTACATGGTCGCCCTTCTGCGATCTTCTTGAAAATCTCCAGACGCTCCTGCACGGTATTGTTACTGTGAATATCTGCGGAATAAAAGAGAGCGTCCTTCGCCGGATAATAAAAGGTCTGACGGCTGTAAAACCGATAGTCCTCGACGATCTCCCGCGCGCGTCGCTCCTCATAGGTCACGATCAGACGAAACCGTTTCGTGTCTGACAGTGCCTCCATCAAAAGTGGGGTGATCCGGCGATCCATCCCCCATACATGGTGGATACCGCCTGATTCATCCCGGTGTTTTTTTAACTCTGCAAACCTTGGATCATCCTGAAATGCAAGTGTCAATGCCTTCATTTTCTGATCCTCTTTTCTATTATTTCTTACCCTAATTAAACTTGTTCATGGCGGAAGCCACATCGTGTGTGATCATCTCACAGACCGCTTCCCTCGCCCGGTCAGCGCTCTCCCGAATAATCGGCTGTTCCTCTTTCGAGAACCGCCCCAGCACATAATCCGCCAAATCCATCTTCGCCGGCTTTTCTCCGACACCGATCTTGATTCGTGTAAACTCCTGTGTGCCAAGCTGCGCAATGATATTCTTGATGCCATTGTGTCCACCGGCACTGCCCTTCGCACGGATGCGAAGCTTGCCGACATCCAGACTGATATCATCATAGATGACGATCAGATCTGACAGATCACATTTATAATAGTCCATCAGTTCCCGCACACTCTCGCCACTCAGATTCATATATGTCTGCGGCATGGCAAGAATGACCTTCTCACCCTCAATGATACCCTTTCCGATCAACGCCTTATGCTTCTTCGTCTCAACCGGAATATTATATGCATCACTGATATTATATATCACGGAGAACCCGACATTATGCCTTGTTCCGGCATATTCCTTCGTCGGATTTCCCAGTCCTACGATTATTTTCATCGTCTGCCTCCTAGTCCTCACGGTGACACATGATCTGTTCTGCTTCTTCGAGCTGATCGATCGTATTCACACCGCGGATCTCGTCACAGGCATCTCCGGTAAGCGGAAGTGCCGATACTTTGAGACCGATCTTTTTGATCAGTGCAATCGTATCCGTCAGGTAATATTCTCCAGCGGCGTTATCATTGCTCAGCAGATCCAGACTTGCAGAAAGTGCCTCGGAATTAAAAATATACATACCGGAATTTACTTCCTTGCATGCCCGCTCCTCTTCGGTTGCATCCTTGTGCTCGATAATCTTCTCGAAATTGCCTGCTGCATCACGGATGATACGTCCGTACCCGGTTGCATCATCCAGAATTGCAGACAATACTGTCACGCCATTTGCTTCCTTGCGATGTTTCTCGACAAGTTCTGTCAATGTCTTTCCAGTAATCAACGGCGTGTCTCCACAGAGCACCAGTGTATCGCCCTCTGTACCAATAAAATCCTTGGCGCATTTGACAGCATGTCCAGTTCCAAGCTGTTCTTTCTGTTCTACATAATCTACGACATCATAGATCGCATCCTTGACCTCTCTGCCCTTATAGCCGACAATCACGCATACCTCACCGGCTCCTGCATCCTTGCACGCCTGAATCACATAATGCACCATCGGTCTGCCTAAGCACTTATGAATGACTTTCGGTAAATCAGAATTCATTCGTGTTCCTTTTCCTGCTGCCAAAATTACTGCTTTTAATTTGTTCATCTTTCTTCCAACCTTTTTCTATATTTAATACAAACTATCCCGTAGTTCCTTTGCTTTCGCAACTGCTTCTTCTGCATCCATTGTCTCGTATACATAAATCTCAGTTGTCATGACAGGCTCCTGTACACAGAACGTAAATGCATATGCATTGTCCTGATACACCTTGTAATACATAGCATTGTCTTCGTTGCAATCCTTTGTATCTGTCCGAAGCATTTCCGCCCCTGCATCTGCAAGCAGAAATGTTACATAATAATTGACTGGTTCTTCTGCATCTGCGGTAGCCGTTTCCTCATACCTTGTATGCTGCGCTCCACAGGTCACATAAACATCATTGATCTCGTCCTGTGCAACGATTGTCTCTTCCTGTGAATCCGTAATATACACATTCTTATTTTGTTCCATAGAGATGGCTTTCTTCTGCATCTCGGCGATCTTCGTCCGATATCGGTATTCCACCTCCCGAATCTGATCTTCCACATAATCATACAGCTTCAGGAATTCCCGGTTTGATGGATTCAAACCTCCAGATACATGCTCGCCCGACGCCGTATACAACGTCAGTTCCTTGTATTCTCCGTCCTTCAAATCCCGGCTTCCGATATTTCTTCGCATATGATACAGGTCAATCTCATCTATGATATCCTTGATCTGCTGAATTGTATCTGCCGATAACTGAACCGTCTCCTCCGGGCATGGATCACTCGGCACCCAACGATTAAAGTCATCTGCATAAATGCGGACATTTCCATTGTCACTGATCTCCGCATGCAGCGTATACATCTCATATGTCTCAACTGCCTCGCCTTTGACTGTCGATGACAACATCAGGAACATTCCATCCGCCAGTGTTGTATCCTCTTTCTTTCCGCATCCCACCAGACTGAAAAGCAGGCAGCACGCGCAGAAGAAATAGAAGGCTCTTTTCTTTATGCTCAATGTTCACACCTCAAGTTCTATTGCATAATTAGTGTAATTATAGCACATTTCTATTCGTACTGTCATTATTTTCACTGTAGTTTCACACTTCTTTTGTTGTTTTTACTTGAGAATATTGTAAAACACATAAAAATAATGTAAAACAAATTATATTTTGTTTTAGAGCTTATTTACAACAAAGAAAATACAAAAAAAGAAAAGGAGAACAAACATGGCAAAAGAAATCCCATACAAGATCTATCTTGAAGAAAACGAGATGCCAACCCAGTGGTACAATGTGCGTGCGGACATGAAGAAAAAGCCTGCACCAATTCTGAATCCGGCTACGTTACAGCCTGTGACACTGGACGAGCTGTCCCATATCTTCTGTACCGAACTTGCAAAGTCATTTGCAACCTTGCCAACCGTATAATTTATATTTACATCATTCATATCTAAAAAGAGTACATAAAAAGCTATGTGTATTTTCTGTTTTCCATTGTCTGACTATCAGCGGTCGCGCAGACATATACACATAGCTTTCTTTTTATCTGTTCAATTGCAATCTATAAGAATTTCAGTTCTTTCATCTGAAATTTATCTTTTCCGTGGTAAACCAGATACAACGCATGTATACCATCTGGAATCTGGACGTCCCCGGTGAAACATTCCCATGCATGCTCATCTTCTGCATCTGTTATGTTGATTTTCCCGCAGGCTGGTCCTTCTGGTTCCAAACGCAATTCGAAGAAATTATTTTCAGGCACCGGCATATCTACTGGTTTATGAATCAGTCTGCTCCGTGCATCGAGCCGGGCTGGTGTATCGAATCGCGCCTTATTTTCTTCTGTCTCAATTCGTCCAACAATTCCGATTCTGGTTACATTCTTAAATTCAAAATACTTGTACCCTATCAACGTTCCATGATCAATCTCGCCAATGAAACGTTCTTCTCCACTATTGGTTATATTGGGGAATTCTTCTTTATATATGCTGTTATTTCCATGCGGCATACTTCCATTCGTCAGATTGCAGGCAATCACTGCTGGATAGCTCCCCTCCGCAACAAGCGGTCCCTCATTTAATCCACAGCTTGTAACCTCCACCTGCCGAATACTTCCATCTGCTTCGATCTTTATCTTCTCTGCACACGCCTGTCTGCTATAGTCGGATTTGTGTGTGAGTCTGTGATAGAACGCATACCACTGACCATTTATTTCAATAATGCTTCCATGTGTCGTACCGGTCATATTAAGTTTCTCTTCCAATGGTCTGCCATCCAGCCCGACATCGCCATTTGAGACAATCGTTCCTCCAAACGTAAATCCACCATCCGGCTGGTCACTTACAGCATAACAAAGTTCATGATTCTGCTTTGATGAATAGACAAAATAATATTTATCTCCAACTTTTCGCATGGAAGAAGCTTCAAAAAACGGATGTGCCTCGAATGATGTTCCTTTCACCTTATACGGAATAATATGCTTCGGCTCTTCTTTCACGGTCAGCATATCGTCCTCGAGCACCAGCATCACAGGTCCCATAATGCTGTCCGGGTATGACAGGATTTCTTCTCTTGTACGCCCAAACATCTCCATCTCCTGTTTCACATAGGCATCATTTTCCGGGAAGTCTGGCTGTTCTTCGTAATCATACTGTGTACCATAATAGAGTCTTATCACGCCATCATCATTCAGCACCGCCGGGTCAAAGCATACATACCGCATCATCGGACTTCCATCTTTATTGCGCACATGCCCTAAAAATTTATATTTTCCCGCTGGCGTATCACATACAGCCACGCTGATCGGACATGTATAACCACCCACGCCATAATCGCCGGACATCGCGTAATACAGGTAATATTTTCCATCATTTCCCTGCACAACATCCGGTGCATACATATAACAAAGCTCCGGGTAAGCAGGATCCTGATCTGCCTCATATATCACTCGTTCTTTTCTCCAATCTGTCAGATCATCTACCGGTGCCGAATACACAGTATAGTCATCCATACAGAATGTATATCCCCCCTCATGATCATGGGAACCATACAGATACACGCGGTCTCCGAACACATGTGGTTCCCCATCCGGGATATACTCATTCAAAGGTAAAAAAGGATTAAACACTTGTTTCTTTCTCATAATCTTGTCCTCCTGCTCGTTCTATTCATGCAAAGTGAGATATTATTTCCTCATGCCCTGATCTGACTATATCTTATCGTAATCTTTTTTCACTATCTACCGAATCATTGCTATTTAGTTATCAATTATTGCTATTTTTTTACGAATATTTTTGCTGTTTTTCATAATTTTCTTGATATTTTTTTCTATTTCGTTATAATTTAATAAAATCATCAACATCCAAAAGCATTTTTTGATTATAGAATGGAGACAAAATATTAGCATGGCACTTAACCTGGATGGTTCTTATGAACAGATAAAATTTCACGATTATGAATCTGTGTTGTTATATAACAACACGCAATACGAAACATATGTGCCACATTGGCATGCATCCACAGAAATCATCATGCCTGTCAAAGGCGATTATACTATCATCTGCAATGGGACAAACTATTATCTGAAGGAGCGGGATATCCTGATCATTGCACCTGGAACTGTTCATTCCATTCCAGCCTGTCATGGTCAACGTTATATTTTTCTGGCAGATTTCTTCCATTATATTAAATCTGACTGTTTTTCAACAATTCAGGCAGCACTCTCTCCAGTTACACTGATCAACGGGAACACACTCCCTGAAATTCATGATACATGTGCCCAACTGATTTCCTCCTGTGCAGAAGAGTATTTCGGCGAAAACCGGTTCCGTGAGACTGCGGTGTTTCATTTCCTTGTTCAGCTTTTTTTGCTGGTTGGGCGCACACTGTCTGACGAAAGTGCAGTCTTCCATGATATATCTCCTGACAAGAAAAGACATTATACCGAAGCATTTTCATCTGTATGTGAATACATCCATCAGCATTACGCAGAAAATCTATGCGTTGATACAGCGGCATCCATGACGGGATTTTCCAAGTATCATTTTCTTCGGCTTTTCAAACAATTTGCAGGCGATACCTTCTACCATTATGTAAATGCACAGCGCATTTATCATGCATGCCTGTTGCTCTCTGACCCTGAAAAAAATATAACGGAGGTCGCAATGAGCTGTGGATTCCACTCTATCTCATCGTTCCTCCGTATCTTCAAACTACAAAAAGGGTGTACCCCGACTGAATTCCGCAGAATTCATAATACAACCAATACCTCCATTACTCTGCCAGCATCAGACTGAGCTGGTACTGGAAGGAATCCAGATTGTTGTTATGCAGGTCGATTGCCTCCGCAATATCGTAGTCAACCAGAATATCGTTTTTGATCGCAACGATCCGGTTACCTCTGCCCTGTCGCAATATCTCAATTGCATACGCGCCCATCAGCGAACCATACATACGATCCTTCGCCGTTGGCTGCCCACCACGCTGGATATATCCAAGCACGGACACACGCGACTCGATGCCAGTCTCCTTCTGGATCAGATCTGCCAGCTTGCCTGCATCCGTTACACCTTCTGCCACGACAACCAGATAGCTGTTTCTGCCATCGGTGTGCCGTTTACGCAGTGCATTTATAATGTAATCGAAGTTTCCGTCCCATTTCTCCGGTAATACGATAGCATCTGCGGATGTCGCCATGCCTGCCCAGAGCGCGATATAACCGCGCTTTCTGCCCATGACCTCCACGACACTGCAACGGCCATGGGATACCGATGAATCGCGGATCTTATCGATTGCCTCCATCGCAGTATTCGCTGCTGTATCAAACCCCAGCGTATATTCGGAGCAAGCCACATCCCGGTCGATCGTGCCCGGAATACATACGATATTCACGCCCTCGTCCTTGAACTTAATCGCACCGCGCAGTGTACCATCTCCGCCGATTGCAACAACTGCATCTACGTCATGTGCCCGCAGGTTTTCAGCCGCAATGTGTCTGTATTTCTGATCTAAAAAGCGCTCGCTCCTGCTTGTGAAGAGAATCGTCCCTCCCTGATTGTTGATGTTTCGCACATCGTCTAATCCAAGCGGAATCGTCTCCCAGTCTATCAGCCCTTCGTAGCCGCGCAGGACTCCAACGACCTCGATACCGAGATTGTTCGCGCTGAACACAACCGCACGAACCGCGGAATTCATTCCCGGTGCATCACCACCACTTGTCAGTACCGCTATCTTCTTAATTTCACTCATTTTGTCTTATCCTCCGGATTATTTATTATCAATTGTGCAACTGATAATTGTATGTGTATTGTACAGATATTACCAATTCTACACAGACACGCTCTCGCTCGGTTCATCACGTAATGGTACTAAATTCACGCCAAACAAGTTTGCCGTTCATTAAGTACCAACGTGCTTCAACGGTCTGTTTTAGAATTGGTAATATCTGCACAATCATATACATCTACTATGTTGCACAATTATAAAATCACTTACATATTGTCTTGTAAAATGCGTCTACCTGCTGCCAGCTGCACGCAGTGTCGTCGAATGCAAAATACGACAGCTCATACGATTCGCAGTCACCCGTGATCAAAAACTGGATGATCACTTCCTTCTCGCTTCCCTTATAATACGCGTTTCCATTGAATTGTACGACCTGTTCTCCACTTTCTGCGGTAAAGGATTCCCATTTTGTATTCGTACAGTAATCATCCAAAGCTTCGCCATAGGTTTTCGTTCCATAGCTCTTCATCTCATAATCTGCCACCGGCTGTTCCCGGATATACATTACCCGCTTATCCATCAGAGAGGACTGATCCTTGCCAATATGTGCCTCACCAACGCCCATCACGCAGAGCACGATTGTCGCTATAATCGCCAAGATCTTGCAGAACTGATTCTCTATGAAGCCCTGCCATTTCTTTACATTTAACGCAAACGCCAAAATACCGCCAACAATCGCGCCGCCGATATGTCCATAGATATCCACATTCCCGCCTGCAGAATAAATCGCATATCCAATCACGAGTGCAATAGCGATAATCATATCCTTCCGCTCGGCATTCTTCCGTCCCATAATCTGGAGGAACACTGCTGCACATATAATTCCGAAGACAGCCCCGGACGCGCCCGCGGCAAACCGTGGACTCTCCGGATGCAGCTTGTGTGCAATCTCCATCGAGAGGAATCCTGCTCCAACGCCGGAACCAAAATAGATGATTGCCATCCGCAGGGAACCAAGCCTTTGTTCTACCAGTTTACCAAACAGAAAGAGCGCCACCATATTTCCTATCAAATGCTCAAAATCCGCATGTATGAACATATAAGAGATCAAACGACGATATTCGTGGTTTATCGTGATGTACTCATAGTTAATTCCTGCAAGCTGGAATGTGTTTTCGATACCAATACACATAATCGCCGCAATCACATTCGCCACAATAATCAGGATTGTAACAATCGGAATCGTCTGCTTTGCACGCACGGGCTGAACCGGTGGCACTGTATGAACCACATACGGATCTTCATATGCATAAGGATTCTGGTTTGTATATGGATTCTGATTCTCATATTTCTGCGACGGCATGCCATAATATGGGCCTGATTTTCTCTCCTGATCCGTTTCATTATCTCTTCTTAACTGCACTTGTACATCCCCTTTCTACTTGTGCATATCTTTTGTTTCTATCACACTGCAACAATTATATTCTACCTTCCCATTCTAGGCAACCAAAACTTGCATCCCGCTTTATTTTATCTTCCGATTGGGGCTTTTTTCTTGTTCCGCCATTTTTCCCCCAACCTGCTTGCAAGCAAGCTTGCAGCGATGCATGTGCTTGGGCGATTATCACGCAAAAATTTACCCCGCGCTATGTGGAGTAGCGCGGGGCTGTTAGAGAAAGGAGTCGATTATAAATTCCATGTACGCGAATTTATGTTTCGTTGTGGTTAGTTGTTGCTAACTACATGTTGTATGTTAACGTAAACTAACTAAAAAGTCAACCACTTTTTTCATATTTTTTACTTGTTGATAATTATTCTTAACTGGACGATATTCCTTGTGGATTACTCCGCTTGTTTGCTCTATTTCTGTGTTTTTTTCGGTGCATGACAGACACTTCCACAGTGACTGCAATCCCCGCCACAGCTTGACTTGCCGGCACGCTTATCCTTCACCATCCCCCGGATGACCAAACCAACAATTGCTATTACAACCAGTAATATTAAAAATGTACCTAAATTCATTTCCACGACCTCCTACAAGGTAATATTTATTGTATTTTCAAACCAGATAAATCAATGATGTAGATGAAAGTGTTTTATGTACAACTTCTACACCAACTGTCTCCATGGTTTGAAACACAATTCCCACATACTTAATATAGCACCGGATATGCTCCGGTGCTATACAATCTTTTTTGAAAACTATGAATTAGTTTGTCTTAATCTTTGCAAACTGTGCATTCTTGTTTGGTCTGAACAGCATATACAGGAAGAAGGCGATGATCAAGAACGCTACAACCGTTCCTACACCAAATGTACCTGCTGTAATGAGCACACCAATCTGATATACAACGAGTGATACAAGATAAGCAAGACCACACTGATATCCGATTGCGAACCAGAACCACTTTGCACTGTTCATCTCTCGCTTGATCGCACCCATTGCTGCGAAACATGGCGCACAGAGAAGGTTGAACAACAGGAATGACAAACCACTTGGCTCTGTAAACTTGCTTGCCAGTGTCTGGTAAACAGTTGCGTCTCCGCCACCGTACAGAATACCCATCGTACCAACGATATTCTCCTTTGCTACAAGACCGGTTACACTTGCAACCGTTGCCTGCCAGTTGCCCCAGCCCTGTGGCTTGAAGATCCAGCAGATTGCGTTACCGATCTTAGCGAGGATACTGTAATCCATCTGATCCTCTGAAAGCATTCCGAAGCTTCCGTCAACCCATCCGAAGTATGTTGTAAACCATACAACGATTGTAGAAAGAAGGATGATTGTACCGGCCTTCTTGATGAAGGACCAGCCACGCTCCCACATGCTGCGTAAAACAGCGCCAACCTTTGGCCAGTGGTAAGCTGGAAGCTCCATAACGAATGGAGATGTATCACCAGCAAACATCTTTGTCTTCTTCAGGATGATACCTGAACAGATGATTGTAATAACACCGATGAAGTAAGCACCGGTTGAAATGATTGCGGAACCATTGAAGATAGCACCAGCGATCATTGCGATAAATGGAACCTTTGCACCACAAGGGATAAAGGTTGTTGTCATAATTGTCATACGACGGTCTTTCTCGTTCTCAATTGTACGAGAAGCCATGATACCTGGAACACCACATCCCATACCTACGAGCATTGGGATGAAGGACTTACCAGACAAACCAAACTTACGGAAGATACGGTCCATGATGAATGCAACACGGGCAAGGTATCCACAGTACTCAAGGATTGCAAGAAGGATGAACAGTACCAGCATCTGAGGTACGAAACCAAGTACCGCACCAACACCGGCGATGATACCATCAACGATCAATCCCTGTAACCAATCTGCGCAATTTGCTTTCTCAAGTCCTTTTGATACAAGATCCGGAATAGAAGGAATAAATACGCCATAATCTGCAGGATCTGGCTCTTCACAACCATAAGACTTGTATGTATCAACTGCGCTCTGCAGATCTGCATATGTAGACTCTGTCTCGTCAGTTGCCAGTGTCTCCTCATCTTCTACAAGATAAGTTGCTGTTGTATTGGCATCAAATACTGTCAGCAGTTCGTCAGCAGCCTTTGCAGCGTTTGCTGGATCAAACTCATCTGACTCTGCATCCATAGCATCTGCAATATCACCAACTTCTACACCATTTTCTTCACCATAAGAGATGAATCCATCGATGATCTGCATTGCCTCTGCGTAAGCATCTGCATCGTCGCTGTAAGCAACGCCATCGTCATTCTTCTCCATACCAAACAAATGGAAACCATCACCAAACAGGTTATCATTTGTCCAGTCTGTTGCAGCAGCACCGACGGTCTGCATTGCAATGTAATATACTAAGAACATGACAATTGCAAAAATAGGAAGTGCCAAAATACGGTTTGTTACAATCTTGTCAATCTTATCAGATACAGAAAGCTTCTTTCCTGACTTTGCCTTCTTCAAACATTTTCCAATGATAGAAGAAATGTACGCATAACGCTCACTTGTCACGATTGACTCTGTATCGTCGTCAAACTTATCTTCCAGTGTCTTGATCTCTGCAGATACATCTGGGATAACTTTAAGCTGATCGCCAATCTTGCTATCTTTCTCAAGAACCTTGATTGCGAAGAAACGCTTCTGTGCTTCTGCTACTGAATCATCCAGCTTTGCTTCCACTGCATCAATAGCAGCTTCCACTGCATCGTCAAACTTATGTACACGTGCAACGGCTTTCTTTGCCTTTGCAGCTGCAACTGCCTTGTCTGCAGCTTCCTTAATTCCTTCGCCCTTCAAAGCGGAGATCTCAACGACTTCACAGCCAAGTGCATTGGAAAGTGCCTTGATATCAATCTTGTCGCCGCTCTTTCTGACTACATCCATCATGTTGACAGCCATAACAACTGGGATGCCAAGCTCGATGATCTGTGTAGACAGATACAGGTTACGCTCCAGGTTCGTACCATCAATGATATTGATGATTGCGTCTGGATGCTCACCGATCAGATAATTTCTTGCTACAACTTCCTCCAATGTATATGGAGAAAGAGAATAAATACCAGGTAAGTCCATGATGGCAACATCTTTATGTCCCTTTAACTTACCTTCCTTTTTTTCTACCGTAACACCTGGCCAGTTACCAACATACTGGTTTGCGCCGGTCAAGGCGTTAAACAATGTCGTTTTACCGCAGTTCGGGTTACCTGCGAGTGCAATTGTAATTGCCATGATTTCTCTCCTTATCTTTCTTACATTTCACGCAATCGTAAATATAATACAGTTGTCCATGATTGTAATTCTTCACAGACCCGCTCTCGCTCGGTTCAGCACGCAGTGGTACTAAATTCACTCCAACTAGTTGTCGTTCATTAAGTACCAGCGTGCTTCAACGGTCTGTTTTAGAATTACAATCACGTCCAACCTGTATACCATATTTACGATTATGTGAGAATTACTCTACTTCGATAATCGCTGCATCTGCCTTACGAACAGACAGCTCATAATTACGAACTGTAATTTCAACCGGATCTCCAAGTGGAGCTACCTTACGCACGTAGATCTCAACGCCCTTTGTGATACCCATATCCATGATTCTTCTCTTGATAGGGCCTTCGCCTGCGATCTTTGTTACCTTTACGGTCTCCCCTACTTTTACCTGATTCAATGTCTTCATTGTTTCACTTCCTCTCTTACGAATACGTTCTTCTAGGCTACCTGGATTTTACTTGCCATGTCACGACCAAGAGCCACTCTTGAATCTTTCACCTTCAAAATCATGTTTCCGCCCAGCGAAGATACAACGGTTACAACTGTACCGTCCACAAAGCCGAGGTTCTCAAGGAATTTACGAACTTCCTCTTTTCCCCCCACTTTCACGATGGTTTTTGGTTCTCCTTCTTCTACCATTGACAGTGGCATAAAAATCACTCCTTTTCTGTAGTATTCATACTTTATTTCAGGTTAGTTTAGAACAACTAACTTTCTGTCGACACAATATTAGCCCAAACTAACTATTTTGTCAATAAAAAATACATCGGATTTTTATATTTGTATTTCTTATTTATAAAGCATTTTTGCAAAGCGTTTGCAAACCTGTAAAATTTGTGTTAGTATTCAGACATAGCGACGTTAACAGCACTTATTATGTAAAGGGGATTGGTTTATGAAAATACAGGAATCAGCCGAAGATTACCTGGAGGCAATTTTATTTCTCGGCAAATCACACGAGCACGTTCGTTCGATTGATGTCGTACACCATCTTGGATTATCCAAGCCGAGTGTCAGCGTGTATCTGAAGAACCTCCGTGTAAACGGATATATAAATGTCGATGACAAAGGATTTTTATCACTCACAGAGGAAGGCATGAAGATCGCATCCAAGATCTACGAGCGGCATGAAACGCTTGCCCATCTTTTTATGTCTCTTGGTGTGAACGAAGAGACTGCTTACGAGGATGCCTGCCGAATCGAACATGACTTGAGCGATGAAACATTTCAGGCGTTAAAGAATCATTACATCAATCACATGAGTCAGGCATAAATGACCGCATGAAAATATTGTTCAGATAACGATATATTACATAAAAAGCACGATTTGATTCACATCAAACCGTGCTTTCTTATTTTAATTTCCAGATTCAAGTCCTGACTATGCTTTCCCGACTTCCAGCTGCCGCGCGACCTTGCGTTTACACAGGAAGAACGCCGGAATCAGGAATGCATCCGCAAGCAACCATGCGAGCGGGCTGGAATAGCAGGCTCCGAGATAGCCAAACGCCGGCACAAGCAGCATACCTGCGATACCTCGTGCGATCATTTCCATCACACCTGCGATAATGGCGAGTGATGAAAATCCCATACCTTGAATGGTAAAGCGAACCGTATTGACCAAGGTAAGCAAACAGTAAAATGCCGATACAATGATCAAAAACTGTGTTGAATTCTGCATGATAACCGGATCCTTCTCATCTAAGAACAGCATTGTAAGCTGGTCTCCGAACAACTTCACTACGATTACCATCAGTCCAGACACGATAAATCCAATGATACATGCGGCACGCAGACCTTTCCCTACACGATCCAGCTTCCTTGCTCCGATGTTCTGTCCGGCATACGGTGCCATCGTCTGACCAAGCGCATCAAACGGACACGCAAGAAATATATTGATCTTCGAGCCGGCTGTCATAGATGCAACATAGATGGAACCTAGTCCATTTACCGCTGTCTGCAGAATTACCGAACCGATTCCCGTGATGGAATACTGCAGTCCCATCGGAATTCCAACACCCGTCAATTTTCCTGCCAGATGTCTCTCCAGCTTCCAGTCTCCCTTCTCCATCGCAAGAATATCGAATTTTTTCTTAATATATATAATGCTGATCACACCTGATACGCCCTGGGAAACAACGGTTGCAAGCGCCGCACCATCGACGCCCATCCTGAACACTATGATGAGCAGCAGATCCAGACCGATATTGATGGCAGACGAAATCGCAAGGAAGATAATCGGCGATTTGCTGTCTCCCAGCGCACGCAGGATAGCTGCCGTCATATTGTACAGAATCGTACACGGAATTCCCGCAAAGATTATAAATATGTAAATATATGCGTATTCAAATATATTCTCCGGGGTGTTCATCCATGTTAAAACCGGGCGGCAGAACAAAAGCATCAGAGTTGTAATTACAACGCTGAAAAATGTACACAGCCACACAGAATTTGTCACCATCTTCCGCAGCAGCGGAAAATCCTTGGCACCAAAGCTCTGTGAGATCGGAACCGAGAATCCACTGCAAAGTCCCATACAAAATCCAATGACAATAAAATTCAGACTGCCTGTCGAGCCAACGCCTGCAAATGGATCCACGCCCAGATATTTTCCTACGATCATCGTATCAACCAGACTGTAAAACTGCTGGAACAACAGTCCCAGAAACATCGGAAATGCAAATCCGAGAATCAGTTTCATCGGCGATCCTACGGTCAGATCTTTCGCCGGGCTGGATGATTTTTTCATTTCTTTTTTCTCTTCTGACATCTTCCAGATTCCTCCTAATTATATCTCTCAAATCTTGTACATACATCTGTGCATGGCAGTTTTTGCACATAAAGAAATCGCCATAAGCAAATACAGGCGTTGCTCACAGCGATTTCTATTCATTCCTCGTTATAAGAGAACGATTTTTATCCGATTAATCCAGATGCTCTTTGATTGCAGCAAGCAGCTCATCGTAAGTCTCATATGCTGCAAGCTCCGGATTATCCTTCTTGATCTGTTCTGTACTCTTAAACAGGAAGCCTGCCTTGCTAGCCTTGATCATACCAAGGTCGTTATAACTATCTCCACTGGCGATGGTCTCAAATCCGATCGACTGTAATGCCTTAACCGTTGTCAGCTTTGACTGCTCACAACGCATCTTGAAGCCTGTGATTTCTCCACTTTCTGCAACCTCCAGAGAGTTACAGAAAATCGTCGGCCAACCAAGCTTCTTCATCAGTGGTGTTGCAAACTGTGCAAAGGTATCACTGATAATGATTACCTGTGTCAAACTGCGCAACTCATCTAAGAATTCCTTTGCACCCGGAATCGGATCAATCTTCGCGATTGTCTCCTGAATCTCTTTCAAACCAAGTCCATGCTCCTTCAGGATGCCAAGTCTCCATGTCATCAGCTTATCATAATCTGGTTCATCTCTTGTTGTCTTTTTCAGTTCCGGAATTCCACTTGCCTCCGCAAATGCGATCCAGATCTCTGGTACCAATACGCCCTCTAAATCTAAACATACAATATTCATTGCCATAACTCTATCCTCCGTTTTTTATTTTTATCATCCATTTAACCTGATGTTAAATTTTCTATTGAATTACGATATACGGGTGCATATCTTTCGATAATTCTGCCAGATATGCAAGCACCATATCCTCCGTTGTTGCAATGCATCCCAGTGTCGGCTGCTGCCCCACATGGAAGAAAATCGCCGAACCACGCCCCGGCTCCACCGGATTCTGATTGTACTCCACGACAAATCCATATTTGTAAGCATCCGTGTATTCAATCATACGTTCTGCACTCTGCCAGGTCTTTTCTCCATCAAGTTCTATGCGTTGATTATATAATTCACTGTCCTCATCGTCAACCCAATATGTATTTTCTGTAATTTGAAATGTTGAAAGACCCGTTTTCGGTTTCTCTTCTATATAAAATGCTTCGCCGATTGGAAATACCCCGGCAGGTGTCATCCGGCTTCCCTCATAAGACTCCCGGCTCACACCATTTGCCCCGACATAGCCCTCGGTTGTCAGTCCGGTATCCGTCCATTTTCCGTCCGTATCACAGATATACATGGATATCGTCGCTTTATCGTGATCTGCATCTACGACAACCAGTTGTCTGCAGGAAACCTCCGCCAGTTGTGCATAGCTGACCAGACTCCGATTCAAAATCTCTGTCAAAGCTTCCGGCTGTGCCTCATCAGGAACCGCCGCATCTGTCCCAGTCGCATCTTGGGCTGTATGCATCTGCTCCTCCATCGGCGTTGCCACATCCCCTGCCGTTGCATCTGCAGTCGCAGTCACCTCCGTGGCTGCCATCTGTGCGTGTTTCTTTTTCTGCTGATTGTGTGTGAGATTTGCGATTACAATTCCCAGAACTGAACCGATCAAAAGCCCCATCAACATACAGAACAACATCCGCAAATTCTTCATAGATACCCCCTAATTCAATGTAATCTCAATATGTGGATTCATGTTTCCATCCAACAGTTTCAACAATTCTGTCATATTTTCTGCTGAAATATCAATACAGCCTGCTGTCTCACTGACATTGCTATAATTTCCACAGATCGTAATGACTGAGCCTTTTCCCGGTGTCACGCCATCCGAAGACAAGCCATCTCCATTATGTTCGATAAAGATAATTGCATTTAATTTTCCGTTTACGATATTGCTTCCGACATGATCAACACTCACATCGCCTACCGTATTCGTATCGACAAGTGTGTTATACAGTTCGGATTCTGCATCATCTACGATTGCGGCTGAGTCACTTGCCAGTTTAAAATTCATGTTATTTTTCGGATCAACATTTGCCATCACAAAGCCAAGCTTAAACGTTCCCATCGGTGTGACACCTTTTCCTTCTCCGTAGTCAGAACCGATTCCATTTCTGCCAAGCACACATGCAACAGAATATTTGTTAACCCAGTCGCCATGTTCCCAGTTATAAACGGTCAGCGTTCCAGATGTGCTTCCCGCATGTGCGGTTACCGTAATCTTCTGGGAATATTCATATGGACATTCCGCTTCCTCTGTGGTTGCTTCAGTCGTCTCCTCTGTCGTCGTTGCTTCGGTCGTTACCTCCGTGGTTGTTGGCGCCGCGGTTGTCGTTTCTTCCTCCTGATTGACTGGATGGATCAATACAACATAGATTGCAACAGCCGCACCTATGATCAGCACAATCAGAATTGGCAGTAAAAACCGCAACATCAAGGACGCCTTCTGCGTCTCCCTTGTCACTTTTTCTTTTTTCGGTTGCAGATGCATCTCTTCCTGTGTATTATATGCATCCGCCTGCTGTACATTTCTTCGGTGATTGACCAGATCTGTTGGTTGCTGCGCCGGTGACTGTCTCCTCGGCTGCTGTACCAATGGCTGCCCGCAAGTTGGCTGTTTCGATGATTGCTCCTGTTTCTGCGCGTACATTGGCTGCATCGATGGTTGCTCTGTTTCCTGTACATACATCTGCTGCCCGGTTCCTACCGTTGGCTCCTGCAAAATATCCGCAAGCATCTGTAATTCCTCTGCAAATTCCAATGCCGTCGCATAACGTCTCGCCGGATCTGGTTCACACGCTTTCTGGATAATCTCGTCAAACACACCACTGATGCCCTGTTTCGGAATCAGCGATTTCATCAGCATGCCGAGTGCATACACATCCGTCCCTGCATGGTAAGCGCCACCCTGTGTCAGCTCCGGTGCAACAAATGTCGGGATTGTCCCCTCCGGATATTGCCGCACGTTCTCATACCCGATCAACTGATAATTTCCGGGTGACACAACCAAGATATTCCCCGGCTTTACATCCCCATGCACACGTCCCTGCTGGTGGATCACGGAAAGCGCTTCCGCAATCTGCGCACCCATACGTGCAAGCTCTGCTTCCTGCATCGGCATCTGTGCAATATATTGTTCCAAAGTCAATGGATAATTCATCCCATGTCTCCTTTTTATCATATTTAAACTAGGCATAGTTTACCACCATTTATCCCAGTTGACTAGCCGCTATCTTGAATTTATTTATATTTGCTTTACCGGAAAAATGTGGTATTCTATATATTGTTATTTGTTTCCTTTTTGCGTTTGTTATGATTTGAAACAAACGCATTCACAGAAGATATGAGGATTTACTATGCGAAAGATTATCATATTTTTTATTATTCTGACGATCATCGGCACGGTCAGTCTCGTCGCGATCAATCTGCGGAAGGATTCGTCCCATACAGATGATACCTCCGAGGCAGAAATCTCACAGCCGATCGACCTTTCCGGGCTGGATTCCTATCAGCCAGTTAGTGGCAGCGTTGCAACGGTAACCAACGCCGGGGCAGATGAAAAACCAGCTTCCCAATCCTTTACCATCAGCATGAATTTCGTCGGCGATATCATGCTCGCGGGTAACGACACCGCTACCAGCAGCATCGACGCCATGGCGAACAGCCAGCCGAGCACGTATTTCTTCGAAAATGTACGGGATTATTTCTTAAATGATGATATCACAATTGCGAATTGTGAAAATGTATTCTCCGACAATGACAATCTGGCGAAAACGGATAAGGGCGAAGCCGCCGCACTCGAACAATACAATAATGCGGTTGCGGAATATAACTCTGCAGTTGCACTTGCACAGCAATCCGGAACGACTGTCAGCATGGAGAAGCCGGAATATACCTTCCGTGCATTCTGGTTCCGCTCCCACGCTGCAACTGCCAAGCTCCTGCCGGAAAATGGCGTCGATATTGTCTCGATTGACAACAACCACACTTATGATTTCGGCACCGATGGCAACATGGATACGCGTGCTGCCTTAGATGTGGCAGGTGTTGACTGGGGCAAGGACGGAAAGATCGTCTACAAGGAAATCAATGGTTTCAAGATTGCATTTGTATTCGGAAGCATGTACTCCGCCGGAGCTGAACAGGCAATGTTAGTGGATCTGGAAGAGGCAAATGCAAACAGTGATTATCAGGTTGTATATTTCCACGGCGGTGAAGAGAAGGTACACGCCTACGAGGACTGGAAACAGGCGTCCTGCCATAACTTAGTCGACCACGGTGCCGACCTCGTCATCGGTTCCCACCCACATGTCTTACAGCCGATGGAGACTTACAACGGTGTGAACATCGTATATTCACTGGGGAATTTTATCTTCGGTGGAAATAATTACCCGGAGAACAGAACGTTGATCTATAACCAGACTTTGACGATCACACAGGATGCAGCGACTGGTGGTTTCACCGTAGCGAATACAGACATCACCTTGATTCCATGTTATGTCTACACCGGGGAATCCAACAACTACCAGCCTGCCGTCATTGAAAACGAGACGGACAAGCAGCTTGTAATCGACTTTATGCAAGGAAAGCGGGAACTGCCTTACTAGGCATCCCGCTTTTTTCTTCGATACTTTTTTCTTTTTTTGCGCACAGTCTTGCCGCGTTTTGCCGCCTGTGCCTTACGGAATTCCTGAATCTCCGCAAGCATCGCGGTGTAATCCCGCTCAAATAGCGCATCACTGATTTCCTTATGAACCACCTCGACCGGTAACCGGTCTACAATGATTGTACGGACAAAATCCTTGCTTTTCTGCTTGTACATCGGCAGTCCGTATTTCTCCTGAATATGGGCAAGCTCCGGGCGCCACAGCACACGGATCGTCCGATGAAGCTGCGCATACGGATTGTCCTGCATCTCCCGCACAATATAGAAATCCACATGATCTTCTTGCTGTTCTACCGACACGATCCCCCAGTGTGCTGGCACATGCTCCGCGACGTGACTCGCATGTGAGCTCCCGACAACCACGATATTCGCATCGAAATACAGATCATAGTCTGCGACCTGCCGCTCCAACCGCGTGTATGTATCCGCGTCACTTTTTATCTCGATTCCAACGATTTTTTCAGGAATCACCATCACAACATCCGCCCGCGAACGCCCGACGGTTTTCTCCTCCAAGATGCGCACCTTACCGTACCGCTCTTCGAGGAACTCAAATAACGGTTCCCGTATATCTTTATCTAGTAACATCGTATGTTCCATCCTGTTTTTCTAACGCGTCATCAAGCCAATTGTCTGATGCCACGCTGATATCCATTTTAGCAAGATATTACATTAAAAACAAGAGACCAAGAAACATACCTGCACCGATTACATTTGCCTTGGCAGGAAGCTTCGTCGGCAATGTAACAACGGCTAACGGAAGCAGATTGAAGATACATGCCCATCTCGGCATGCCAGTCTTACCGGTTACAACAACAATCAAAAATGCAACTGCGAACACGAGCATCGCAAGATATCCAATATACATCGTGTAGACGGTACATTTGAAGAAATCCCACACACTGTCAAGTGCATCCTTCGTCAAACCCTGCCGCACGAAAAACCATTCGCAGGCACAGCAGATAATATGGTGCAACGGCAGTGAAATAAACATCACGAGCGCAGAGGCATACATGATTCGGTAATATACGATCGAATAGTCGCGCACATACTCGCAAAGCTGCATATATCCAAACAATTCCAGCGTCATAGCTGCAACGCCCAAGATCATCGCAATCGTCAGATTCTTGAGCGGCATCCCCCGAAACGATGCACTGGACTTCTCATAATCCTTGAAGTCCGTCAGGTTCACCTTACCGTTTGGTGCATAGGTGAGTAGACAGTCCGATGCGCCACAGAAAATATGTCCGATCAATCCCAACAATAACATGAATTTCATTTATTCTTCCCTCCCATAGTGTGATAGTTAGTTTCTTCTAACCATCATCATTCTACCACGGGGGCGGGGAAGAAAACAATATATTTATTCCGCGGATTTCAGTCTATGTACGCGCCCCTGATAATACACGAATCCGCACACATAAACACCTATTTAAACCGAATCGTCACAAAATTCCGTATGTACATGATAATCAACCAGCATATTACGCAACCTCCTTTACTTTTCTCAACAAACGCTCATGCATTACAATCATCAAGATCAAAATAACCACCAGATAAATCTGAAGTACGGAGACATTGATATACTCGGCAATCATTCCAAACAGCGGCGGCATCAGACAGGTTCCCACATATGCACTAGCCATCTGCACACCAATAATCGCCTGTGATTTATCTGCTCCAAAATGGGCTGGCGTGGAATGAATAATGCATGGATAAATCGGTGCACAGCCTAATCCGATCACCACAAATCCAATCAATGAAACGGTTGCCGGAAATGGTAAACTCATAACCAAAATACCACACCCGATCAGACATTGTCCCAATCTTACCATCTGAACATCATTTAACTTCATCGTAATAAATCCACTTACAGCCCGTCCAAGCGTAATTCCGATAAAGAACATGCTCGCATATTTTGCTGCCGTTTCTGATGGAATTCCTTTGTATAAAACCAAATAACTACTTGCCCATAGTCCGGTTGTCTGTTCCAGCGCACAATAACAGAAAAAACAGACTAATATTTCCTTTACTCCTGCTACACGAAAGACTTCCCGTAACGAAAGTGCTTTCGCTTCAATTTTGTTGCCCTCTGCATACGAACAGTTTTCCCGCTCTTTCCATAACGGAAGACTCATAAATAATATCGCGGTTAATATTATCTGGATGATACCAATGCTCCGATACCCCATATTCCATGTTAAACCACCCGTCATCACCAATCCCATAATATAAGGACCTACGGAAGCACCAACGCCCCACATACAATGCAGCCAGCTCATATGTCTACTCTTATAATGTAAAGCAACATAATTATTTAACGCTGCATCTACACTTCCTGCTCCCAAGCCATATGGAACCGCCCATATACACAAGTGTATAAACGAGTGGCTTATCGAAAACCCAAACAACGCAGCCGCTGTCATAGCAACACTAAATGCAGTTACCTTTCCCGTTCCGAGTTTTCTCGTCAGTCTGTCGCTCTGCAAACTGGAAACAATGGTGCCTGCTGCAATGATCATCGAAATAATTCCTGCATAAGAAACCGGTACTCCTAACTGCGGATACATCGTCGGCCATACAGCTCCCAACAACGAATCCGGCAAGCCTAAGCTAATAAACGACAAATATATAATTGCCAAAAGTAATTGAACCATCTTTATCCTCCTGATGAATTGTTTTTTATATTACTGCCATCGGCGCACCTTACGGAGAACTCTGTTCCCTTGTTTTTTCTCCATTTTTGCTTACCGAAAACAGTTCTTCTGCCTTCTATGTCAAATACCTGAAGCCTTTGCTTGCATGCCCCTGCTTCACATTACTCCAAATCAACGGAGATACTTGCACCGATTTGTTTCAGACCGCATTTCATGCACTAAAATATGATACCTTTGCATATGAATTTACAGTTCGCGAAAACCTTTCCAAGCTGATGCTCGTATGTTTTCAGGAATTACAATCCCAATTTCATACGACCGGCAATGTCGGCAATCAGGATTCCATTCGACTCACCAAAATGTTAGACTTTATCCAAAATCACTATGCCGACTCCCTTACCTTGTCTATGATCGCAAGCTCTGCAGACCTTGGCGAACGGGAATGTCTGCGTTGCTTCAAACGCACGATTGGAGACTCCCCGGTACAATACCTCTTAAAGTACCGCTTAATGCAAAGCGCCAAACTGTTACTGGAACAGCCGTCCGCAGATATTTCGGAGATTGCGCTTGCTTGCGGGTTTGATTATCCGAGTTATTACTCCAAACAATTTAAGCGATGTTACAAATGCTCGCCCAAAGATTACCGCAAGCAACCACACTGACAATTCCGTCAAATATATTTCCCCGTAATACTATCTTTATTTGCCGCGATCTGCTCTGGTGTACCAACTGCAACGACACGACCGCCGGCAGCACCACCGCCCGGTCCCATATCTATTACATAGTCAGCGTTCCGGATCACATCTAAATCATGCTCGATCACAAGCACGGTTGCACCCTGATCGACAAGCGCCTGAAATACGTCAAGCAAGGTCTGCACATCCAGCGGATGCAGTCCAATCGTCGGCTCATCGAATACAAAGACCGAATCCGCCTGTCCTTTTCCCATCTCGCTGGCAAGCTTCAACCGCTGTGCCTCTCCACCAGACAGGCTCGGCGTCTCCTCACCCAACGTCAGATAACCAAGTCCCAGATTCTTCAATACCTGCAGGCGCTGGCACACGATCTTCCAATCTGCCGCCGCTTCCAATGCAGTATTCACATCCATATCCATCAACTGCGGCAAGGAATATTTCGCTCCCTGCTTCGTCTCATAGCCGATCTGCCATGCTTCCTTCCCATACCGCGATCCGTTGCATTCCGGACATGGTACATCTACATCCGGCAGGAATTGCACATCGAGACTGATCTGTCCGGTTCCATCACACACCGGACATCGCAGCTTTCCGGTATTATACGAGAAATCTCCCGCCTTATAACCTGCGTTCTTCGCATCCGGTGTCTTTGCATATATCTTCCGCAGTTCATCGTGTACATTCGCATACGTTGCGACTGTCGACCGCACATTGATTCCGATCGGAGATGCGTCGATCAGCTTCACATGTGAGATTCCCTCTGCCGAAATCTGCTTTACATGTGCCGGTAGCTCGGTCCCCTGCAGGGATGCTTCCAAGCCCGGAATCAGGCTTTCCAGAACCATCGTTGTCTTACCGGAACCAGACACTCCGGTTACTACAGTCAGACGCCCCTTCGGAATATCCACTTCTAATGGCTTGACCGTATGAATTTCATCCGTCGACAGATGCAGCGTTCCAAAATCGAACATTTCTTCCGCGCGTGCCTGCTTGCGCACACACATATCCGCTTTCCGTGCCAGAAATGGTCCGATCATCGAATCTGGATTCGCGATAATCTGTGGAATATCTCCCTGCGCGATCACGTATCCGCCACCGGCACCTGCCTCCGGTCCCATCTCAATGATCCAGTCCGATTCCGACAAGATCTGTGTATCGTGGTCGACCAGAAGCACCGAATTTCCGTCCGCAACAAGGTCATGCATAACGGCATTCAAGCCCTGAATATTCGATGGGTGCAGTCCGATTGATGGCTCGTCCAATACATATAATACGCCGGTTGTACGATTCCGCACGGCGCGTGCAAGCTGCATCCGCTGCCGTTCCCCCGTTGAAAGTGTGGATGCCACACGATCAAGTGAAAGATAGGAAAGGCCTAAATCCATCAACCGTCTGGCAACAGTCTGGAACGACTCACAGATTGCCTCTGCCATCGGCCGCATCTCCTCCGGCAGAGAATCCGGCACACCAGCTACCCAGTCGACCAATTCCCCAAGCGTCATCTTACAGGCTTCATCCAATCCAATTCCGCGCAGCCGTGGTGCCCGCGCCGCTTCGGAAAGCCGGCTGCCGCCACATGCCGGACATACCTCTTCTTTCAGGAACTTCTCGACACGTTTCATACCCTTTTCATCCTTCACCTTCGCCAGGGCATTTTCTACTGTGTAAATGGCATTGTAATATGTAAAATCAAGTTCTCCCGCCTGATTCGATTTTTTCGCCTTATACAAAATATGCTTTTTCTCCGCCGGTCCATGATAGACAATCCCTTTCTCCCGCTCCGTCAGCTCACGGAATGGAACGTCTGTACGCACGCCCATCTCCCGACAGACATCCGTCATCAAAGACCACATGAGACTGTTCCAAGGTGCAACGGCGCCATCGTCAATGCTGATGGAATCATCTGGCACAAGCGAATCAATATCCACCGTTCGGACACTGCCAGTTCCGCCACAGTTCGGACACGCGCCCTGCGAATTAAACGCCAGCGCCTCCGCACTCGGTGCCTGAACCTTCGCCCCGCACTCCGGACACAAAATCTCCTGTTCTGCCGCCACCTTTAATGTTGGTGGCACATAATGTCCGTTCGGGCAGCGATGGGATGCCAGCCGGGAATACATCAACCGCAGGCTGTTCAAAAGCTCCGTTCCGGTTCCAAATGTACTGCGAATCCCCGGAATGCCCGGCCGCTGGTGCAACGCCAATGCTGCCGGTACATATAACACTTCATCCACCTTTGCCTTTGCCGCCCCGGTCATCCGCCGCCTTGTATAAGTCGACAACGATTCCAGATATCGTCTGGAACCCTCGGCGTACAACACGCCAAGCGCAAATGATGATTTGCCCGATCCGGACACACCTGCAATCCCAACGATCTGATGTAATGGCACATCCACATTGATATTTTTCAAATTATGTACGTTTGCGCCTCGTACTACAATCTTCTTCGGTTCATTCTCCGTCATGTTCGTTCCTCTTTTCGTCCAACGATCCAATCAATCTGTATTTCTAATTTTTTTATTCCGCCGTGCCGCCCTTCGCGACATACTCCGCAAGTGTCAAGTTCTCCGCCTTCATCCGTGCACGCATCTTCGCATAGGTTGCACATGCATTCTTTCCGCTGTTGCTGTAAAATACACACACGCCGCTCTCACATAGGATAAGGATTGCCGCATGCCATGCAAATTCCTTCATCGGTGGTGCCGCAAGCACCAGCTCCATCAATAAAACGCCAAATGTGCAGACAGAAAATACAAGCACATTCATAATCAAACTTCTTCGGTAATCGTACTGCTTATCCAGCTTCTCCATGAATTCTTCTTCGGATAATGGTGTCTGTCCTTATCTCCTGCGCCGTTCATTTTTCTTATAGTTCGTAACTGCATTTACGATATAATATACGACGATGTAAACGGTCGGAAGCGTAACTGCAACCCACGCCGGCACATTGATGGAATACCGGTTGGCAAGTACACAAGTAATTATAACGCTGGCAAACAACAGAACAATATAGATGGCATTGAGTGCGGTCGCGTTTACCTTCCGCTTCTTCACAAGTGGTCGGATCAGAAGATATATAATCAGAATCGACAAACTACCACTCAGTCCACCGAGCACAATAGCACCAATGGCACCGATATCGCTGCCCGACAGCGCGCCATCTCCGATGACAAGATCCAGAATTGCAAAGACCAGCATAATCCAAGCCATACGATATAGCGTCTTCAGAAAATCTACGAACCGGTTGCCAAGCTTGTACTCACTGAAAAAAATCTCACAGAATCCCTCGATATCATCTCCGACAATCGTCGAAACCGGTTTGCCTTCCTCCTGCGCCATAAGCATATGGTCGAGCAGTTCCATCATCAGTTCACTCTCGGTATCTTCGCCGATCAGATTGCTTGTGCTGTACATCTGTACCTTCTGAAATGCATCTTTGTATTCTCCTTTCAGCCTATCCTGTAATAAAATATAATCTGCTTTCATCCGCCTCACTCCTCCATCCTTAATATTTTCTTCGCACTTTCCGTAATGCTCTTATAACTCTCGCGGAATTCCTTCAGATGCTTTGTTCCTGCATCGGTCACCGAATAATATTTTCGGATCGGCCCGAGCGGTGATTTCTCTTTGCGGCATTGGATATAGCCGTTCTTCTCCAGCCGCGTGAGCACCGGATACATCGTTCCTTCGGCAAGCTCGGTGAATCCGGATTCCGTCAGCCGTTGCAGAATCTCATAGCCATACGTCTCATGCTCTGCAATCACCGATAGCACGCATCCTTCCAGAATTCCTTTCATTAATTGTGTATCTATCATGATAGTTCCTCCGTTATGAGGCAGTTTTCGTATTTCTTCCAAAGCGTATCCTGCCTTTCTACTTTGTATCGCCAAGTAGTATGGCAAGAAAATACCACAGCTACTTTGTATTGTCAAGTAGCTGTGGTATTTTTATTCTAGTAATTTAGAGCTATTTATTTTGCCAGACAATTGCCTCATACGGTTTCATTTTCCCTGTTGTATGCTGTTTATAATTACCAATCAGGATTGTCGAATCTTTCGAGATGCATTTTTGTACCGTTTCCGGAATCGTAACTTCATGATCTGAAAAATTACATATCACAGTTAAATTCGCATCTTCCAGGCTTCTTCGATAAATGAATAAATCCTTATGTTCCGGCTCAAGCAATTCATAATCTCCATACACAATAATTGCATTCTCATGACGCAGGCGGATCAACTCCTTGTAGTAGGAGAATACAGACTCCGGATCTCCAACTTGTCTTTGTGCATTGATCTCCTGGAAATTCGGATTGACACGAATCCATGGAATACCCGTTGTGAATCCCGCATTCGCACTGTCATCCCACTGCATCGGCGTTCTGGCGTTGTCACGGCCGATCTTCTTTAGATATCCCATCATTTCATCATGGGAAACCCCACAATTCTCAGTCAACTCCCGGTAAGCATTGATACTTTCAATATCCCGGTAATCCTCGAGATTGTCAAAATAAGCGTTGGTCATTCCCAGTTCTTCGCCCTGATACACATATGGAGTTCCCTGCATCATATGCAGACAGGTTGCAAGCATCTTTGCCGATATCTCCCGATATGCCTTACTGTCATTTCCATACCGTGAAACCGACCGCGGCTGGTCATGGTTTGACAGATACAAACTGTTCCATGCTTTACCGGCAAGTCCTGTCTGCCATTTGGACAGACATGCCTTCCATTCCGGAAGAGGCATTTTCTCACTATCCCATTTTCCATAATGATTCTCTGCGGTTGTTCTCCCTTCGCCAACATGCTCGAACTGGAATACCATATTCAGCTCCGTACCATCCGCATTTGCATATTTCATAGCCTCTTCAACGGTAACACCGGATGCCTCCCCAACCGTGATCAGATCATAGTGTGACAAAACCTTCTGATTCATTTCCTGCAAATATTCATGCACATGTGGTCCATTTGCCGCAGTATTTGCTGCATAACCAGTCTCTCCCGGCACGCCATCCGGAAATTCCATATCCTTTGAAATCAGACTGATGACATCCATCCGGAATCCATCAATGCCCTTTTCACACCACCAATTCATCATCTCAAATACCCGCTGTCGCACCTCCGGGTTATCCCAATTCAAGTCCGGTTGACGTTTTGAAAACAGATGCAGATAATACATATCCGTCTGTGCATCGTATTCCCATGCAGAACCACTAAATACAGATCCCCAGTTATTCGGTGCACTGCCATCCGCTTTTGCAGGTCGCCAGATATAAAAATCGCGATACGGATTATCCACGCTCTTTCGACTTTCTACAAACCATGCATGTGCGTCCGATGTATGATTGACGACCAGATCCATCATAATTTTGATTCCAAGCTCATGTGCACGAGCCAATAGCTTGTCGTAATCCTCCATCGTACCAAAATCACGCATTATCGCCTGATAATCACTGATATCATATCCATTATCATCGTTTGGAGACTGATACACTGGCGACAGCCAGATCACATCAATGCCTAATTCCTTCAGATACTCAAGCTTCTCTGTGATACCATTTAAATCTCCAATTCCATCCCCGTTAGAATCCTTAAAACTTCTCGGGTAAATTTGATACACAACTGCTTCTTTCCACCACGTTTTCTTCATCCTAGTTTTCACTGCAGTTTCTCTCTACTGCTTTCTCCCTTCCTTCTTCAACCAGACGGTTGACTTTTCCAGATCATATGCCCTCGTATAACCGTCATCGTCATATAACTGATAGGTGCTATTCGCATATCCAATCAGCTGCAGGCTGTCCATATCAATCTCATCCACGCACTCTGCGGCATCCACAAGCGGAATGCACTTGCCTTGACGGATAAATAATATAACCTCGTTCAACGGAACCTCGACAAAATGATGTCCCTTCGGCATTTCCGTCTGTTCGATTTTTCCGTCCGGGCAAAAACGGACAAGCATCATCGCTTCCGGCAGGTACACATATCTGCCGATTGCATTCTGCGTATACACAGGTGCGATCATGATTTCATTTCCGAGCATCAACTGATCTTCCACATTTACAGCCATCCGATCTTCCGGGTACTCAAATGCAAGCGGCTTAAACATCATGTCATCGGTCAGTGCAGCCTTCATATATTCGCTGTAAATATACGGAATCAACCGATACCGCACACCGATTATATGCCGGAAATCCTCCATGTGTTCAAACTGGTAACATTCCTGTTCTCTTGTATTCTCGCAGGTATGATCCCGCATAAGCGGCGTAAATACACCGAGTGCCAGCCAGCGGAGCAGCAGATCCCGTGTCGTGTTACAGCCAAAACCACCCAGATCGGCACCGGTATATAAGAACCCACACATGTTTAAGGATGGCAGCATCTTCAGATTCAGCAGAATATGTGACCACCAGGATTTATTATCGCCGGTCCAGATTCCACCGTAGCGATGCATTCCAATGTAGGATGAACGTGAGAACAACAGGCAACGCTTATCCGGCGAAATCTCACGGAGTCCTTCCCCCGCTGCACGCGTCATGTTATATCCGAACAGATTGTGCACCTGATCATGCCGCACCATCTTGCCATCTACATTGTGATACATAGATGCATAATCTTCCGCGTTGTTCGCAAGACCGGTCACCTGCGCCCCGATTGCCCATACGTCCTGCACGGTTTCCTCTTTGTCTATGAACGCTTTCATCGCTTCCTTTACATCTTTTACACCCTCCGGTGTAAAAAATATCGCCGGTTCATTCATATCGTTCCAAAATCCCTCTATGCCGGCATCCGTCAGGCGCTTATATTTCTCTCCAAACCATTTTCTGGCATCTGGATTTAATACATCCGGAAAATGTGTATATCCGGGCCAGACAGCGGCTACGAAATCACTTCCGTCCTGTCTCTTACAGAAATAATTCTTCTCGACTCCTTCCTCGTATACATCATATCCCTCTTCGATTTTTACGCCTGCATCAATGATCGGAACAAGCCGGATATGATCCTTCTTCAGGTTCTCTACGTACTGCGGGAAATCACGGAACTCCTCATTTACCGTAAAATCTTTATAGTTATCCATATAGTCAATATCCATATAAACCATATCTAGCGGAATATGATTTTCCCTATATTTTTCTGCCACCGTAACAAAATCCTCCGGCGTTTTATATCCCCAGCGGCTCTGCCCGAATCCAAACGCGAATTTTGGCGCAATATAGCTTCTGCCAATCATCTTCCGAAACTGCTTTGTAATATCGTATGGATTTTCGCCTGTGATAACATACAGATCAAGATCCGCCCTTTCACAGAAGATATGAAGCCCGTCCGATCTTGTGTAACCGACATCAAAGGTAAGTGTTGACGGATAATCAAGGTAAAGTCCAAACGTCTGCTCCCCTGACACAATAATAAAATTATGAGAAGCATACAGCGAATATACATCCTCATGATGATGGGGATTATCTGAATTGTTGCTGATATACTGGTAGCCGCGTTTGTTGATGCCACGGTTTGCTTCACCGAGTCCATATACGACATCCTCATCACGAAGCTTATAAGTGAAAGAAAATCCTTCCTGTAAATGAATGGTGCCAAACTCCGGCATTCCTTCCGATGCTGCAAATTGCTCTGTCACTGATTCTGTTGGAAATGGGGTTCCATAGGTATATTTTTTAATCATTTCGCATTCTCCTTCCGATTGTTTTGTCTTGCGTTTTGTTAATATCATTATATTGTCAAGCAAACTGATATTCTTGCATTATCTTCGTTATTTTATGACACAATATTGACTTTTCTTAAAATATAGCCTATTTTAACTATAAGAACTTATGCAGACACCGGTCCGGCACGAGTCTACTTACAAAAAAGGAACGATTTTACGATATGAACCAGGACATTTCTCTAAAAGAAAATATTCATTACGGAACAAAAGAACATCCTATTTCCAAATTACATTTTGATACAGGGGCCGGTACACCCTATCCGGAATATTTCTTTGTTGCGCGCCACTGGCACCACTATATGGAAATTCTCTATATTGAGAAGGGGAGCTTTGAATTTGAAATCAATCTGCAGAGCTTTACTTTATCACAAGGAGATATCTGTATCCTGAATCCCGGCGACCTGCATCAGATCAAGGGGAATTCCTCCGATACCAAGCACAACGTAATCTTATTCGACCCGTGTATTCTGGATTTTTCCTATGAAGATGAAATGCAGGAAAAATGTATCAGACCACTGATAAACCAACTGGCTCTATTGCCAAATATCTACCATTGCGGTTCATCCATCCATGCCGCCCTTTCACCTAAAATCAAGGCTCTTATGGATACTGCCGCAGAAATGGATTCCTGCTGGTATATGACAAGCAAACTACTGATTCTCGATATTATATCATCCATTTATACAGCCAATCTCATGCAATCAGTCCAAAATGCACACGCACAGACAAACCAAAAGAAAATACAGAACTATAAGTCTGTCATCTCTTATATGGAGCATAATTATAACCAGCCGATCACATTGCAGGACCTGGCGGATACCATCCCATGCAACAGCCAGTACCTCTGCCGTTTTTTCAAAGATATTGCAGGTGTTTCTCCGATTCAGTATCTGCTTAATTACCGCATTCAAAAGGCATGTATTCTGCTTGAAACGACAAACAATCCAGTGCTTGATATCGCACTGGATTGCGGATTTGAAAATGTCAGTTATTTTATTCGCAAATTTAAAGAAATTATGTGTTGTACGCCCAAAGCCTATCGGAACAATCATACGCCAAGATAATACAGGTTGTTTCTTTGCCCTCTATCATCGTTACCATATAGCCATCCTTTGCGTAATTCAAAGCGACCATCTTCCCTTTATCTGTATGGAAGATCTGAATAATCACATCTGCCGGCTTTGAATCCTCCCCAAAATAATTACTTGGTTTCACTCCTCCGCCGGTAACTTTACCGCTTCCAAATGTGTAGCGGGGATTTGCATTTTTGTCTTATCGATATACCCAAGCAATTTCGGAACCAGAAACGCCATTTTCCGCCTTATGCATAGGAGCGAACACGCACTGTGTTTATTCAGTGCAGGATTTTCGGCCATGATTTTCTGAGTGCCACATAGGAGATTAGAAAGTTTGCAAGCCAGCCGGCCGGCACGGCAAGCCAGACAAATGCAATTCCAAACCTCGGTGCACAAATCAAAGCAACCGCCAGACGGATTGCCAGATTTACCATATTGGCAACCAGAAACGGCCGCATGATTCCGAGTCCCCGAAGGACTCCATCTGTCGCCATCTTGATACCCATGAAGATGAAAAAATACCCAAGCCATCTCATATAATCCCCGGATACCTGATATGCAAAAGCAGTTCCGTCTTTCCCCAGAAACAACGAGGAAATCTGCGTATGCAGTGTTTCAATGACAACAAAAGCAAGGATTGCAAAACTCGCATCTAACACCAATGCAGCATGATAGCCTTTCTTGATACGCTGTGGTTTCTTCGCACCAAGATTTTGGGAAACGTATGGCGACACCGCATTGCCAATAGATACAAATATCAGCGAAAAAACATTTTCTACCCTCATCGTTGCAGCATAACCGGCAAGTGCCTGTGTACCGAACGGATTTACAACTGCCTGTACAATCATCATACCGATTGACACGGTGGACTGCTGGAGAACCGAAGGAACGGCAATCCGAAGCATGGAATACAGTTCCTGCCGTTCAAACCAACGAAAAGGACTCTGATACTGCCTCATCCGATGAATAAAAATCAGGAAAGACAGCACTGCCGAAATCCCTTGTGCAATAAGAGTCGCAAGGGCTGCACCGAACACGCCCAGACCCAGACCGGCCACCATCCAGAGATCCATAAGAATATTCAATATCGACGATACGATCAGAAGCACCAACGGAATCTTCGACTCCCCGATGGAAGTAAACATAGTTGATAGAATGTTATACATAAACAGAAACGGAAATCCCATAAAATAGACCCGCAGATACAGCACCGCATCATCCAGTATATCCGCTGGTGTGTGTAATAACCGCATCATCAAATCAGAAAAGCAAAATCCAAGGACACTCAGAAGTATACTCAAGCTTAGAAAACTGATCAACGATGTTGATACTATTGTTTTCATTTTTCCATAATTTCTGGCACCAAAATAACGGCTCACAAGCACACCGGCACCTACACCAGCGCCCAATGCCACACAAATAAAAACATTGGTAAGTGCTGCACAGGCACCAACTGCCGCAAGCGCGGAGGAACCAACAAACTGACCAACGATTATGGAATCGGCCATATTATATACCTGCTGGAAGAAGCTGCCGAGAATCATAGGCATTGCAAATACGGTCAACGCTTTCAGAGGCGCATCTGTAATTAAATATTCATCTTTTGACATTATTGTTTCCTCCTGAACTTTCCCGGTCTGTTCATAATGTCTTTTTTAATCTTTCCAGATCATCCGCATCCGGGTGGGATAAAGCGCGATCAAAATTCTCAATCAGCATATCAAGATTCGCCGGATGTTCCGGATTCTCTTTCATTTTGATATAACGGTCGCGCACAGACTGTGGCATCCTTCCCTGACACATATACGCTCCGATAACCTCATTGCTGGAATCAATAGATTGTCTGACCTGCTCAAGAATTTTGCTAAAATATGTGTCACTTCCACCGAAGCCGGCTGTTCCAAACAAAAAAATCTTCTTATTTTTTAGTTTCGATAACAATTCTAATGTCTTATTATCTGCGTTTCCTTTGTCCGTCCAAAAACCGATATACAGCAAATCAGATTCCGGTACCTGTAATTCATTCCCGCCAAAATAATCACACATATCCTGAGGCAACGTTTCATGGATTGTGTCTGCCAGTTTCTTTGTATTACCGGTTACGCTGCTGAAAATTATTGAATAATTATTTGTTGTCATCCTTCATTATCTCCCTTCATTTCCTGCTGACTTCTATTGGAGTAACATAATAATAGCATATCCAGCCCAAATAAGTCGTGATAATATTTTCTTGCACGCTCTATGTCTTTCACGACAATGAGTATATTTCTTAATTTCATATTTGCTTCTCCTTATAATGCAGAAACTTCTATTCCGCATTTCTCCTCAGAACAGATCCAACATATTATCCAGATAAATCGCTTCCCTCACATGAATCTGATACTCCGGCTTCGTCATATAATAAAGCAGGAATTCCAACACCAACGCACTTCCCAGTCCGCGTCCTTCAATCTTGAAATTGGAAAATCCCATCGGCAGATAGACGTCTTTTATCGCATCAACTCCGATAAATCCCGGATTCGACATTGCCTTTGAGAACCGGTATCCCTGTTCCGACTCTGGTGCCGTGCATCTATGATCCGGTGCTTTTATACCAAGTGCTTTCCGGCTCACATCCTCATAACATACTTTCCGTTCTTTGCACCCAAACCAACAACATTCATTGCACAAAAACTCGACTTTCGCCTTTTGCTCATCCGACAACGAATGCAGATCTTCAAACCGTTTATTCAGCCGGAAATCCGGCACCACATAACGAAACTCGTCCCGCTTTAGTTCATCCCGGAACTGTTCAAACTCCGTCAGAACCTTCGTGGTTGATGAGGCAAGATACAATCCCGGATACTGCTTCTTCAGATACGACAGCAATAAATCTGAATGCACAATCACTCCATTTTGCACTGTTCCACCTTTTTCAAATAACGTGCAAAGTGCGTTGCATTTCTTGTCGGATAAATGCTCTTCCTGTAACAACGAATTACTGAATGTCAGTCTCGCCGAAATACCATATTCCTGCATCAGATGCAGCACTTCCTGTGCACTGTGTTCGCCATCTCCGATCCGTCCGCCACCCCAGATACAATCCGCCGGTGCCCCATAGATGGAGCCAATCTCACACCAATCATAAAAGTATTCCCGATGCTTACGAAATAACGGCAGAAATAATTCGTATAACTCATAGAATTCAAATAACCCCGGAAGGTGGTAATATGCAGTTTTCTGTGTGGTTTGCTTCATTTATCGATTCCTATCTCTTCATACCCTAACCTCTGGTACAAATTTCTTGCTCTTGTATTTCGCACATTTGTATCCAGCTCAACTACAACAATAACTACGCAAAAATCGAAACAGCTCTACGTTTGTCTTACCATTTACACCCTCTGCCTGAAAATATTCCGGCAGGGCTATCGCTGTAGAGCATTCCCCGCAGATATCTATACCATATACGGGTGCCCGCTCCAGAAAATATTGAAGCATATGTTCAAGCATCCCCAGCGTCAGTTCGCCTTGATTCCAATTTGTTTCACTGTATTGCTCAGAAAGCACATCCTTGTCGATTGAAATGTACAACGGTACACCGCCGTGAATCTGTTTTAACCGTTCCACACCTTCTCCCTTACGGATTTCCTCTGCGGAAAAAGTTATCAGTTTATCTGGATACTCTGTCCGAATCTGCCTTATATTGTCTTCCGCCGGTCCGATCAAAATAAATTGTTGCAATGCCGGATTCTGATCAAGAACCATTCCCGCCCAATCGCCACAGCTCATCATTCCTTCCATTAACGGTTGCTGCATATCTGTATGATGATCGAAAACAATCAAAGAAAATGGCCTATGAATTTGATCTGTAAATATCTTTGTAACATAATGATAATTGCCAGAATCCACAAAATGGATTCCATGCACTCCATACGGCTCTATTCTCCTGCAAATCTCCCGCTCTGCCTGTGGAGAACAATACAGGTTGCTTCCTTCAATATCTGAACAGTCAATCCACGAAAATTGCTCTCGGTCTGCACAGATTTCATCATCGTATACGTGTGTAAAATCCAAAATTAAATGATATGGTTTCATCTGTAATTCCCCCTTACTATACACCCACTATAAACTTATTCGATGGCATATAGATACTTTCAATCAAACCATCTTCCGAAAATGCCATCGCCTGAAAATCGAGTGCCAGTTCTCTGATTGCTTGATGGTGATAACTGTTTACTCCTATTTGTTCCATTTCATCCCGTAGTTCGCAACAGGAACCACACCACGATTTCTTTTTTTCATGATACACAGACGGGGACACATCATGTCCACCAGTCAGCAAAAATCCACCACATATTTCGAGAAAATAATCAAGTTCCTTCTCATTTGCTGTAAGAGGGAGCATCATAGGAATCGCATTTTCCGCCTCCAACATTTTCATATATCCGGGCAGCATCCAGTAGCTTTCTTTTTCATCATCATAAAGTGGCATAATACCAATTACTTTTCGTATTGTCGATTTCATTTCTCATTCCTCCAAATGCTGATTTTTGCTTTACCCTAGCTATATTTATTGTATTTTTCTTATCTAATCATCTGTGTACCAAACCTCAAGTCACGCCTATTAGAAATAATAAACTTTTACTCTTGAGGATATGGTTCGATTCCCAAAGAATACTTTACCTCGTCACACAATTCTTCATAGGATAAATCATATGGAAATGGCTCTGCATCCTCCATAATATTGTTCATTAGCTCATCCAGATCCCCACATTCTATTACAATAAAGGGCTTTTGGCTAAAAAAGACTTCATCCACTCTGAAAAATAATCCTTTATATGTAAATACTGATCGTTCAGAACGATGTGTTTCTTCAAAATCGTCTAAATAACTTGTTGTTTTAACCTCATAGGGTAAACGGATTTCGTATTTTGAAGCGCCTAATCGAAACATAATTTGCTCTATCGTATCTTTAACCGCTTCAAAATCAACTCTTGTTACATTTTCATACCACCACATCTTTGTCCCCTCTGCTATTTCCAATGTTACTCTCTAGCCTTTTATTATATGCAGTCAATATTCTTCCTGAATGATCCTCTGTATGTTCAAATAAAAGCCATTGTTCACATTCCTCTTCATAATGCGGATAAGCATTGGAAATATAGCATTCTATTCTCACGCCGTTATCCATTTCAACGAACAAATCATTGGATTTACTAATGGATATGTTTGTGACTTTTCCGCCAATTATCTGATTCCGAAACTTATCTGTATTGAACCATTCATCATTATGTTTGCTCTCTTCTTGATCCCAAGAATTGTAATCCATCGTTGTTATTATCAAATCATCATTAAGAAAAATTCTAGTCAATCCCAGTCCATGCAATACGAGATTATCGCTGAAACAGAAATCCAGCATTTCACATATGCAGTTAAGCCCTTCAAGTCGTTTTCCGACCCAAAGATTAATAAAATCATTTATCGTTTTATCCATGATAATCCTTTCCTAATGAGCGGTTTCACCTAACACCCATATGTTTTTCTGTACTTTCACTGACAATGTTTAGAATCACGAAAGTTTATATTGCATAAAATTTTTATTCGGAACAAATCCAAAGTTCGAATATAACTTAACGCCCATATCTGACGCCGTGATCTGTACTGTTCCACAGCCATATTCTTTCGCATCATGAACAACACGTGTTAAAAGTTCTTTTGCGATACCTTTTCTTCTGTAGTCCGGATCAGTAAACATGCTGGATAGCAATCCTATCTTTCCACTTGGGCAGCCAAAATATGGCGGTTTCTCTGCAAAAGACATCCCACTCGTTCCAATAATCCTATCTCCGTCAAAAGCAAGCCAAGACACGAATGTTCCATCTCCCATATGGCGTATATAATACTGCTTTAATGCAGGTACCAAATCAATATCCTCCTTAGCACCTTCTTCTCTCAGTTGCTTTATCCGCATATCAATAAAAGTATTCAGTTCTTTCTCTGTCAGTCTTCTATACTCTATTTTCATGATATTCTCCCATCATTCCGACCTTTTATGTATTTCATGCTTATATCATTTTCTCTTAAACAATCTCTGCTTAAATGCCTTGACTTTTGCACCATAACGGCTTGACATTATAATCCCACTAAAAAGCATTCCTACCGCTAACCCCTGCGCAAAATTCAATCCATTTCTAATAACTTGATTGTTCGCATAAATTCCTGTATCTTTCAATAACATGTATGCCGTTATCAATAACAATGCAATTAAATTGCATATGCGCACCCGTTTATTACGTTTTTCAGCCTCTGAATTTTTATAATCTACATATTACATTCTCTTTATCGGATGCCGGATAACCGTTTTCCATTTTTCAGGAGCAACTTTTCTTGCATCTGAAAGATAAATTTCATGATGCAATCTATCTCTTGACAGATCATTTTTATATCCATTTTCCTGCAAATATGTATCCATGATTTCAACAGTCGCCGGTTCATCATCAAATGCTCCAAAATGCATAATCTGAACGCATAAGCCTTCTTCTATCGTGATAAACTCTGCCGACGAGCAATCCAGTTTCTTCTTTTTTGTAGCGGTTTCTACCGCCCAGTCAAAATCCTTCTTCGTAATAAAATCTGGAAGTCTTATCACGGAAATCCAATTAAATGCATCCTTATTCGAGTAATCAATCCCATCAACATCATCCTGCCACCAAAAGCCTTCGAGCGGCGGCACAACATATTCGAAGAATCCTTCTATTTTGTACTCCGTCTTGTAACTCATCTTAAGTGTATATGCAACTGCATATAAAACGCCAATCGCCTGCTGATACGCACCATCCTTTTCATTCGGATTGCCTTTTCCTCTTACTGCGATATAGTTTGCCTTTGGAACATTCACTATCTCCGGCTTGTTCTTCGGCATATAAAATTCCTTGTATTCCTTCTTAAAATCAAACGCCATATTTTCTCCCTTTTACAGCCTTTCGCTTCAACACCTCATACACGCCAAGCAATATACAGCCAACGGCATAACACAGGATATCTTTCCAATCAAATACGGAACCGACCAGAATACTTAAGAATCGATTATCCTGCCAACCTAACGCTTCCACAACATGGAACATCTGCAAAACCTCTACCAGTGCCGCAAAAATAAATACATACAGCGGTAACAGTTTGCATCGCTCCGGTACAAATATTCTTATAAACGTATATATCACAACCACAACCAGCACGTCACCAATATATGGTCTTACAAATGCATCATGCACATATATCGCAATCAACACTTCAATCAATAGCAAAATCACAGTTGCTATTGCATATCCGATTCGCTTCATGTTCTTCTCCATTCAACAACATGCACTATAATCTTCCTCTGTTTTCTTCTATCCATTTAACCGCATAGTCAACAATCTGTCTCTGACTCATTAATTTGACCGTTGCATTTCCAATCTGAACGGTATGTACTGTATGGAATTTCTCGAAATCTTCTCCAATCTGTGTAAAATCTTCTCCCCATATGTCTCATTATGTTTCATTTTCTGTTGAAAATACCCGACTAATTCCCTTAAAATTCATACTTTCTTAACTCACAATTCTTTATCCCAAATGCTGCAAATTCCTCATTCGTCATATCGTGGAAATACGATTCAATAATACGGGAGATTCCGTTATGCGCCACCAACAGGTACACCGTCCCTTCGCTTTCCGCTTCTTTCTTAATATCATCCAGCAGATTATAGATTCTCTGGGAAAGCTTCAGCATGGACTCTCCACCATCATAACTGTTGACAAACTGCGCCTTGGCAACGGAAAATTCCGCACCATTTCGCGGCGTGGACTCATACCGTCCAAAATTCTGCTCCTTCAATCGCATTTCTTCCTCTGCCGAAACGCCTGTCACTTCCGCGATATGCTTTGCGGTATCTGCCGCACGCATCAGCGGCGAATACAGAATCTTATCAATATGGATGCCTTCTGCCTTGATCCGTTCGCCCAATTCCTTTGCCTGTGTATGTCCAAGTTCTGTAAGTGCAATATCTGTCGCGCCACAGATTTTATTCTCCACATTCCAGATTGTCTGTCCATGTCTTGTAAAATAGAAGTATGCCATCGTATCTGTTCCTCCTGTCTTTTCTACCAAGATACTACCATATCTAATCCTTGAATTCCACCGCATGTTTTCGTTTCCAGATTGGGAAGAGGTTCCGCTGGCAGATATAATTCTCGCGCTCTTTGATTCCAACCGCATGGAAAAATGTCTTCCACATATCGGTATATTCATCCTCGTACTCTTCTGTCTTCCGAAGCGTCTCAAATTCCGCATCGGTCAGATAGCGCAGGTAATTCGTCCCATCCTTTGGATGCACGCACGCAGTCTTCCTTGTATCATCAATGATCATCCAATGTTCGGACGGCATACGATCTGCAAAATGCCTGCCAACCAGCATGATTACATCGCTTTTCGGTTCCAGATGGCACACGTAAACCTTTCCATTTAACGACTGAAACCGCGCAAATTCCCGGAAATGATGGCTCTCATTTCCCACCTTCCGCCGTAGTTCCAATATCCGCATCACATGCGGATTCGTATAATAATCAAGCACGCGGCAGCCAACGGCGAATCCAACCCGCAGGAAATTATAGATTGCCTGCAATGCATCTTCCTCCGCGGAGAGTGTTGCATAATAGACATCCAGATACGCCTCATCCGAGATGTCTCTCCGGATGGAACGAATCACCTTCTCTGCCTTTTCGGCATCACCGTCCACATGGATGTACTCGTCAAACATCGTCTGTTGAAATACCGGTTCTTTCTTCACTTGTATCTGATCGTGACCAATCCGCAAGGCTTCCACCCACGCATCATAGATGCAGGTCATGATATCCTCCAACCGGTCTTTACATGTATATATCTTCATAGCTACAATCTACCCAATTCCGAAATCCGCCAGAGACATCTGCGTAAACGATTCATTCGCGTGCTCCGTCTTCCATATATCCTTCTGATCGATCCCGGTCAGCTGCCTTGTGATGTACCCTTCCTCGATCGGCGTGTGATACATCTGCCTGCCACCGCAGGTAATGAAATATTGTGCCCGTTTCAACACGACACCCATCTTCTTCAGGGAAGCGAAATCCAGCCTTCCGTAACGTCTTGCGTATGTGATCCGTCCTGCCGATTTCGGTCCGATGCCCGGCACACGGAGCAGCATCGCATAGCTTGCTGTCTGCACTTCCACCGGGAATTGGTCCAGATGCCGCAGTGCCCAATCACACTTCGGATCAACCAGTTCATTGAAATTCGGCTTCTCCTCCGATAGCAATTCACCCGCCTGAAATCCATAGAACCTTAGCAGCCAGTCCGCCTGATACAGCCGGTGCTCCCGCAGGAGCGGTGGCGGTGTTCCAATCTGTGGCAATACCTTATCTTCATTCAGCGGAATATACGCTGAATAAAATACCCGCTTCAAGTCGAATCCCTGATACAACTGCTGTGTCGTCTGCAGCAATGTATAATCGCTCTCACCGGTTGCCCCGATAATCATCTGCGTGCTCTGTCCCGCCGGTGCAAACCGCCGCTTTAATTTCGACATATCGAGCGGTGCGAGCTGATATGCGTTGTCCCATGTGAGAGCACTGTCCAGAACCGTTCCGTTCATCTTCGCAGCCAGATTCGCAATCGTATTCTGCACATCTGTCTCTCCAGTTACCGAACCACCTGAACCTGTACCATGATTCTTCCCTTGATCCATGCTTCCATATGCCCCCGCGTCATCACGCACAACATTTTCCGTTCCAAGTACAGCTTCCTTCTCCTTCATCAATCCATCCGCAAACTGCTTCTTCGACTCTGTCCCGAAGATACTCTGCTTCAGAAACTGATTGCCCTTGCTTCGCTCCATGTGTGCGGATTTCCCGATTGCCATCCGATGCGACGCGATCGTGTTCCGCACCTTTCCCATCGGATCTAAGATTGTCTGCATCGTCTTATTCGGTGCCAGTGTCCGCAATCCTTCCTCCGTCGGAAGCTCCATATTCACGCTGATACGGTCTGCCAGATATCCTGCTGCCGCAAGCAGTTCATCCGATGCGCCGGGAATCGTCTTCACATGGATGTAGCCGTTAAAATGATATTTCGTCCGAAGCAGAAGCAATGTCTCGCACATCTTCTCCATCGTGTATGTCGGATTCTTCAGAACGCCGGAGCTTAAGAACAGGCCTTCAATATAATTCCGCTTGTAGAATTCGACCGTAAGCTCGCAGATCTCCTGCGGCGTAAAGGTCGCCCGCTTCACATCATTACTCGCGCGGTTGATGCAGTATTTGCAATCATAGACGCAGTGATTCGTCATCAATATCTTAAGCAGGGAGATACACCTGCCATCCGAAGCAAAGCTGTGACAGATGCCGCAAGCTGCCGCATTGCCGAGTTCTCCTTTCTTCCCCCGGCGATCCGATCCGCTCGACGTACACGCCACATCGTATTTGGCAGCATCCGCAAGAATCTGCAGCTTCTCCTGTGTTGTATATTCTTCTATGTAATTGTTTGTAATCTCTGTACTCATGTCCTCATTATACGAACAAACGTTCTTGGATGCAAGGATTTTTTGCGAACATCCGTTTGTTTTTTTCATAAATTTTCTAAAAACATCAAAACAGGCGAAGCAGAATTTCCACTTCGCCTGTCTCAAGATTACGCCACTACCCGTTTCTTCGCCGACACAATATTTGCCACAATAATATAGAACACGCCATATCCAGCCATCACCAGCATATTGAGAAATACCGGTTTCAGCCCTGAGACACTCACTGTCTCCAGTGTCTTTAAATATTCATTCGTCTGAATATACCAGTATGCCGGGAAGATACGACCCACGGCAAGCACACCATCCGGCAGCCATTCAACCGGGATAAATGCACCGCACAGAAATGCCGAGCCGAGTGCCACGACATTCACGATTCCATTGACCGCTTCCTTATTGTTGAAGATGCTTGATATCAGGAATGCCATCGTCAATGCACACAAGGTAAATACGAACGAATTCGCCAGATACATGGCTCCCTGCGCACGAAACATTACCTTCCCGACAATCACGAAACTGATCAGACCGTAAAACAGCCATAGTGCGATTGCAAAAAGCAGATTCGAAGCAAGCAGGATTGCATTGTGCTTCTTATAATTCATACTGCTGATCGTAATACGCTTGCGGATCGGCAACCCCTGAAAGCTCGTAAGCACCAGACAGATCACGAAGATCGCACCGGCAAGCAGACTGTAGCTTGCAAAATTATAATAACCCGCTGCCTTCGACATACTGTTTGTATCAAGTGTCGTTGTCACATGAACCGTTGACGTCTGCTCCAGCGTCTGCGTGATATCCTCGCAGACTTCCGCCTCATTCAGGGATATGTTCATTTCATCCGGATTCGCCTGCAGCGCGGCATCCACGTAGTTTTGCTGTATGGCAAGATAGCTTTCGACCATCATCTGTGCGAAGCTCGCATCCGCCGACTGGCAGCTCTTATATCGAAGTTCCGGGGTTTCGCCGTTCAGTACCGCCTGCCGGTAGCCCTGCGGAATATAGATCACAAATGCCACCTGCCGGTAGAAGATTGCATCGTCTATGTCCTCTTCGCTTTTCAGTTCTTTCAATTCACTGTGTGCCGCAATATAATCCGTAAAATTCTTCGTGATTCCGACATTTTCATCCTGATTTACAATGACGATTTCCGGCTTGTCTGCAGTAAACTGGCTCGCGGTATCCCCGCTTTTCGAGTTGATACCACCGAACAATAGAAGCAACGCCGTATACAGGATCACCATGCCTTTACATTTGTTCAATACATGCAGAAATGCTTTAAATACTGTCATACTTCTGCCTCCTTAATCCCTGTGCGGACACAAGCAGCATGAAGGCAGAGAAGATTCCAAGACTCGCTACATCCATCCAGAAACGCTTGTCCACGCCATAATAATACAGTGCATAATATCCATCCGTGATCATCGACGCCGGGTTGATCTTATCTAAGAACGGCACATGTTTCTCGATGATATATTTCATGGTAATTCCCATCATGCCAGACAGGAAACAGCACGCCATCGTGATGCCGATCAGGATTCCAAGTTTTCCATTCTCGCCGGTCTTGACAACCGTCGTCACCATAATCGCAAGCGTCAGCCCCGCCAGACTCCCCGCAAGTGCCAGCAGGATCACATATGGCAGATTCTCCCCGTAATCGACTTTCATCACGAAGATTGTATACACAAACAGAATCGCAAGCCCGATCAACTGCGTGCAATATGCAGCAAGCAGCGAGGAAAACATTGTCTTTGCCTTGCTGATTGGAACGATGGCTGTACGCTTTCCGAGATTCCCCATGTTCGGAAGATTCCGACTCAGCGCCGTCATTCCAAGGATACCGCCATACAGACACGCCATCGCAATCAATGTGTAATACTCAATCATCGTATAGCTTAGGTTCTTGCGGGATGCATCGACCAGGTTCGACTCTCTGCCTGCAACCTGTTCCATTACGTCTTTGTAGAGTGCCTCGATATCCGGCATAGTGCCCTGCTCAATCTCATTTTGTACACGTTTTTCCATGATTGCAGAGGTATGTACGATCTCGTCTACCACATATTGAAGCACTGTCTGGTTGATACCATTTTCGTGAATCCAGATCTCCGGCTCCGCGCCATTCATGTACAGCACGCCGTCGACATCCCCATCCGAAAGCAGCGTATCTGCTTCATCCTTCGACACATACACCGTGTCAAACATCTGCTCATCGCTTGATTCATCGCTCAAAGTCTCAAATGTCCGGCGGAATGCTTCGTTTCCCTGAAAATCCTCGTTATCGACAATCGCAATCGGGATCACGTTCAGCTTCTCGCTGTTCTCGATATTGGAGAATGCCAGCTTGAACATCGTGCCAAGCACGAGCGGAAACACAAATGTCCAGAACAAAAGCATCCGGTTCCGCATCAGGACTTTAAATGTATACTTAAAGTTATGTCCAAACATCAGTCTCTAAGCTCCTTTCCGGTCAGCTCCAGGAACACATCGTTGAGCGTCGGACGCTCGGAGAAGATCTTGTTGCAGGTGATTCCCGCCGCACTCAGTTCCTCGATCAGCTTCGCCACGTTATTTTTGCCGCTCTTATAGGTGATTACAAGCTGATGGCCGGCATATTCTGCCTTGTCAACATTCGGTGCCGCCTGCAGCTTCTCTAAGAATTCCGGTTTGAAATGCTTCGTCTCGATCGTAACCTTCTCCTCGATCTTCGCAAGTGCCTTTAACTCGTCGGACGTTCCCTGCGCAATGATTTTTCCCCTATCCAATATGATGATCCGGTCACACAGAATCTCGACTTCTTCCATATAATGTGTCGTGTAACAGATTGTCGCGCCATCATCCCGCAGCTTCCTGATACCATCCAAAATGTTGTTCCGGCTCTGCGGATCGACTGCAACGGTCGGCTCATCTAAGAAGATCAGCTTCGGCTTGTGCGCGATACCACATGCGATATTCAATCTCCGGAGTAATCCGCCCGACAACTGCTTCGGATAATATTTGCGGAATTCATCCAGTCCGACTAATGCAATTGCATCCTCGATATCTTTCTTGCGTTCCTGCTTGTCCTTCACGTACAAGCCACAGAAATAGTCAATATTCTCATACACCGTAAGCTCCTCAAACACCGCTACCTCCTGGAAGATGACTCCGATATCCCGCTTGATCTTATAGGCATCCGGTGTCATTTCCTCGCCGAAGATCTTGATACTTCCCGCGCTGTATTTTAACAGCGAGAGGATGCAGTTGATCGTGGTTGATTTTCCACTTCCGTTTGGACCAAGCAGCCCAAGGATTTCTCCCTGCCGGATCTCAAACGACAGGTCATCGACTGCCTTTTTCTGTTTATATTCCTTTGTCAGATTCTTTACTTCTACAACTGCGCTCATTTCGCTTTTCCACTCTCCTTTTTATTCCCAGCAATTGCGATATTGTTTCTATATATTTCAATATTGATTTATACGATATACAATGTATTGAATCTGAGAAGTTCTAAATGTTCTGATCTATATTTCCATCCAATACGCCACCGCCGCCAATTCGCCATCCATGGCTCAGTGGCGGCTTGTTTGAACATCGTGTTCAAACATGGCTAATATAATTACAGAACATTAAGAACTTCTATGATTCAAACATATCGTATATCTTTATAAATCAATATTAAAATATATACTGAAATCAATATCGCAATTTCCGTGGTTCATATTTATTCATCCCTCGGCTTCTTGTCATACATGCTTCCGATCTTCATTTGTCTTACGGTGTCCGTTAGCAGTTCTTCAATCTGCTCATCCGTAAATGCAACCGTTCCCGTTGCAACCATGCTTGCGATTCCATGTGTGAAAATCCACACCTTCAGGTGAAATGCCTCCTGTTCCGTCCTGTCATACCCGGTGAATTCTGCACCTTTCTCTAAAATCTGATTTCCCATATTATCCTTCTCAATAAATTCCGTCGGAGAAATCTTCGAATCTCCCATAAATAATATCTTGAAGAAATCCGGGTAATCCTTCGCGAACCGGATATACGCAAGTCCCATGCCCCGATACGCTTTTTCTTCCTTGGAACCTGCAATCATGTACGACTGGTATATCTTCCGGATGTGTAAGATCGTCGCCTGCTTTAGATCCTCCATGTTCTCAAACTGATAGAAGATCGGCTGTACCGAACAACCAAGCTCTTTCGCCACCCGGCGGGCATTGATTGCAGACAGGCCTTCTTTCTTCACAACCGCACACGCTGCCTCAATAATATCTTCCTTCAAAAATTTTGTTGCCCTTGGCATAAGCCCCTCCATATTTATTTTATAACATTTGTTATGTAACTTTCGTTATATTATAGTGAATAAAAAAAGAAACGTCAAGCAGATCTCGATGAGATGCAGCTACATTCCTGTCTCCTGCACATTCATCTGCCCAACGTTTCCTTTTCTGATTCTATATTCTCACTGATTAATCATTATTGTTGCTACAATTTGCGGCGTCGATTGCGAGTACGAGCATCAATCCTAAGATCTCATCCTCTGGATTCGCAATGTCTATCACATAGGTATCGCCCCAGCGGAACAATTCCTTGCCGATATGTGCGATGCAATAACTGCCATCATACACGTCGTAATCCCATCCGAAGAGATCACCCTGCACCTGCCAGCCATGATATTCAATATCATATCTCGGCGTAAAGAGGGAGAATCGTCTCTGAATCCGACCGATTGTCCGTCCGCCGATCTCGACTTCGAACACCGGAAGCAGATGAAATATCTCCTGATGGATCACGCCTACTTCCTGATCATACATATCATAGATATGCATATGATGACCGATATTGAAGAATTCCGTCTTCACAAAATATTTTGGATTGCCATATTCATCGTAGATATCATACGTATCCGTCCACGCAAATACGCGCTGCTTTATCATTAACCGCATAGGTTATCTCCTTATAATACAAGGTCCTTCATCGAATGCAGCCCAATTGCCAGTGTCGATGTGTTGTGCATCAACGCCGAGGTTGTCGGCTGGATCACGCCTGCAACACCAAGTACGATCAGTCCGGTATTAAATCCAACGATCGTTCTGTAATTTCTTCGGATTCGTCTTGTCAGTGCGGTACTGATCTTCCGCAATGTGATCAGTTCATTCAAGTTATCTGCTCCAACGGTAATGTCCGCGATCTCCCGTGCAATCTCTGCACCATCACTGATTGCAATACCGATATCCGCTGCCGAAAGTGCCGGTGAATCATTGATACCGTCACCGATCATGATAACCTTATGTTCCTCTGCTTTCGCACGCTCCACGTAGCTTGCCTTATCCTCTGGAAGTACCTCAGAATAATACTCGTCCACGCCAACCTTCCGTGCGATCGCACAGGCTGTCCGCTCACTGTCACCGGTCATCATAACAACCTTTGCAAATCCAAGCTCTTTCAGTGTCCGGATCACATCGGCTGCCTCATCACGGATCGGATCTTCGATACAGATGACAGCCACCAGTCGTCCTTCTACTGCCATATACAGATGTGAATATTCCTCTGGCAATGCATCGAACTTCTCCTGCATACCTTCCGGAACCACACAGCCCTCATCTTCAAATACAAAATGATAGCTTCCGATAATTGTCTTTCTTCCTTCTACCGTAGTAGAAATACCATGTGCTACGATATAGGACACCTTCGAGTGGACCTCTTCATGCACCAGATTCTTTTCGCTTGCCGCATCAACAACTGCACGTGCCATCGAATGAGGGAAATGCTCCTCGAGACATGCGGCGATCCGCAGCAGTTCATCGCTGCTTTCATTGCAGAACGATACAACATCAACCACGCGCGGTGCTGCTTTCGTCAGCGTTCCGGTCTTATCAAATACGATCGTATCCGCTTCCGCCATCGCCTCTAAGAACTTACCGCCCTTTACCGTAATGCTTGACTTGCTCGCCTGCCGGATTGCGGACAATACGGAAATCGGCATTGCCAGCTTCAACGCACAGGAGAAATCAACCATCAGGACCGACAGTGCTTTCGTCACATTCCGTGTGAAAAGATACGTTGCGGCTGTACCAAGTAACGTATACGGTACAAGCTTGTCTGCCAGATGCGACGCCTTACTCTCCAGAGAAGATTTGAGTTTCTCGGATTCCTCGATCATCGTGACAACCTTCTCATACCGGCTCGAACCACCGACCTGGCGGACACGGATGCAAAGCTCACCTTCTTCCAGCACCGTTCCTGCATAGACATAGGAATCTGCCTGCTTATGTACCGGCAAAGGTTCGCCTGTCATCGATGCCTGATTCACCATCGCATCGCCATCGACAACCGTTCCGTCAAATGGGATCACATTTCCGACATGGATCACGATCTCATCATCCACATGGATAGATTCTGCAGATACCTGCACTTCCTGTCCGTCCTTCTTCAACCAGACTTTTCCGATGTTCAAGGACATGCTCCGTGCAAGATCCCCGACGGATTTCTTGTGTGTCCACTCCTCTAAGATCTCGCCGATTCCAAGCAGGAACATAATAGATCCTGCCGTCTGGAAGTCTCCACGGAATACGGATACACCGATTGCCGTGCCATCCAGAACCGGAACTTCGATCTTTCGATTTGCTAATGTTTTCAGTCCGTTCGTGATATATTTTACCGAACGGATGGCAGTCAGGGTGTTCGCGATCGGCATCGGTAAGAACATCCGGTTGATGCATCGCATTAAAACCTTGTCTACCAGTTTTTCTTTGTACTCTTCATTCACCTGTCTTCCAGAATTTTCCAGATAGGATTCCGGCACATCTGCCGTCTCATAATGGAACCGCCGGAGCGCTGTTATCATCACTTCCCGGCTTCCCTCATAACAGACAACCACATCGCAGGTCGAATGATTTACCTTCGCAGAACTGACATGTTTCATGCTGTCAAGATAATACTGAAGGATATCGGCTTCCCGGTACGACATGTTCTTCTGTGCAACATGAAAACGAATTCTGCCTCGTATCTCATGTTTAATCACAAATTTCATTTTCTGTCGCCTGCTCCTCTGCTTCTGCTTCGTCCTCAACTACCTGTGCCTCTGCTTCGATCTCGCGGTCTGCGTTGATCTGCTTTGCCTCTGCATAGATATCGCTTGCATTCTCCTGTACATTGGTCACGGTCTTCATGATGCAGTCCTTTGCACGAAGGACAGCGGCTGTACCATGTGAGTAAACCTTCTTTGCATCACGGCTTGTCAAAAGCTTGATTCCTGCTGTTCCGAACAATACACCTGCTGCAAAAATCCCTGTTTTCTTTCCATCGATCTTTTTAAAAAAATTTGACATAATAATTACCTCCTGTTAGTCTAATCTAACTACATATATTATCACAAATTTTCTAAAAAATAAATATTTTTTTACCAATCCTTTCCAAGTTTACTGCAAGCCGATACTACACTGTCTACTCCTAATATAATCAGGTATGTACCTATCAAAAATCCGACTGAGAACAAAGCAATCTGCGGCCAGAATATCATCAGCACACCTACTACCAGACCGATCACATTGATGACCAGTGAGACATAGAAATACCTTCCTCTGTACAAACTCCGGATAAATCCAAGATGACACAGCTTCGATACGCTGTGTGCGATAAACCATAGCGGAAGCAGCAATGTTACAACCAGTTCGCCTATGTGCGGATATGCCATCAGCGCCAGACCGGTGATCACGCTGATCACCCCGGCAGCCAGAGACACGCACGGTGCAAACCCAATGTAACGTTCCGACTTGGCATAGAAGATAATATCGGTAATTCCGGTCACGATTGCCATCACACCATAGAAGATCGTAATCCAACGCAGAATCCCCCCCGGCGATGCAATCGCCAAAGCGCCAAGGATTATAAGAAGAATACCCTCGATCAGTTCCAGCCATCCATAGCCTGTGTGTCTTTTCATAGAGCGGCTCCCCCTTCCTTATTCAGAATCTCCATAAATTCATCACCGGTGATTGTCTCTTTCTCATAGAGGTGCATTGCCAGAATATCCAGCAGACGCTTGTTATCGACAAGCAGCTTCTTCGCTTTCTCATGCTGTGCGCGCACAAGCTCGACCACCTTATGGTCAATCTCTTTCTGTGTATCTGCAGAACAGCAAAGAGAGGTATCCCCACCCAGATACTGGTTTTCTACCGTCTCCATCGCAACCATATCGAACTCCTCGCTCATACCATAGCGGGTAATCATCGCACGTGCCAGCTTCGTTGCCTGCTCGATATCGTTCGAAGCGCCGGTTGTGATTTCACCACATGCCACTTCCTCTGCGGCACGTCCACCGGTGAGTGTTGCGATCTTGTTCTCGATTTCTTCCTTCGTCATCAGATATTTGTCGGCCTGCTCCACCTGCATTGTGTAACCAAGTGCACCGGATGTACGCGGAATGATCGTAATCTTCTGTACCGGTGCTGAATGGCTCTGCAACGCAGCCACCAATGCATGTCCGACCTCATGATATGCAACCGTCTTTTTCTCCTTATCCGAAAGCACGGCATTCTTCTTCTGATAACCGGCAATTACAACCTCGACACTTTCTTCCAGATCTGCCTCGGTTACAAATGTCCGGTTCGAACGGACAGCACGAAGCGCGCCCTCGTTGATGATATTCGCAAGCTCGGCTCCAGATGCACCGGATGCCATACGTGCAATCGTATGGAAATCTACATCATCGCCAACCTTGATTTTTCTTGCATGTACCTTGAGGATTGCCTCACGGCCTTTCAGGTCAGGCAGTTCCACCGGTACACGCCGGTCAAAACGTCCCGGTCTGGTCAGTGCCGGATCAAGGGATTCCGGACGGTTCGTTGCCGCCAGAATGATAACACCATTATTTCCTTCAAATCCATCCATCTCAGTTAAGAGCTGGTTCAATGTCTGCTCCCGTTCATCGTTGCCGCCGTACTTGCCGCCGTCACGCTTCTTACCGATGGCATCAATCTCATCGATAAATACGATACATGGGGCTTTCTCCTTTGCCTGCTTGAACAAATCACGCACCTTTGATGCGCCCATACCAACAAACATCTCGACGAACTCGGAACCGGAGATTGAGAAGAACGGTACATTTGCCTCACCTGCAACCGCCTTCGCAAGCATTGTCTTACCAGTTCCCGGAGGACCGACTAACAAAAGTCCCTTCGGCATAGATGCACCGACGTCCGTATATTTCTTCGGATTATGCAGATAATCGACAATCTCGGCTAAGTTTTCCTTCGCCTCATCCTCGCCGGCAACATCCGTAAAATGAATTCCTTCGGTGGACTGCACATATACCTTCGCATTGCTCTTTCCACCCATACCGAACATCATGGAATTCTTACCGCCAGCCTGTTCCATCATCTTCCTTGCGAGGAATCTTCCAAGAATCCAGAACAACAACAGTGGAAGAACAACCGACATCAAAAAGCTCATAAATGGAGATGTCCTCGTCTCGATTTCTTTCGAGAACTTCGCACCGCTGTCATAGAGCCGCTGTGTCAAGTCATCGTCCGGCATGAGTCCGGTCTTGTAGATTGCGCTCTCCGCCTTATCCGTAAATGTGATCTGTGTACTGTCGATCTGTACCTGACCGATATCTTTATCCTCGGTCATCTTCATGAATGTTCCGTAATCAACTTCCTTTACCTGCCGCTCTGCCAGCATTGGGGTGATAAATAAATTAAACACCAGCAATACTACCAGCACGATTCCATAATAGAAGATCAACGGACGTTTTGGTGATTTTACTTCTTTCATCTCTGCATACTTCCTTTCTTTGTCTAGATTATTACGAACTATACAGCAATTGTATATATTGAGTCGAATTTTCCAAATATAAGATGTATTGAAGCTAAGATGTACTAGATGTTCTGTTGTATATATTCTTACCGCACGCAACCGCCGTCAATTCGCCATCCATGGCTCAGTGACGGCTTGTTTGAACATCGTGTTCAAACATTGCTGTGTATCCACAGAACATCAACTACATCTAAGCTCCAAACATAATTACATTTAGAAAACTCGACACATCTATATACTTAATTGCTGTATAGTTCATAATAATCATTTACGCTTTCTACTCTCCGTACTTCTCCTTCAATACCTTCACGATCATCTCGTAGTTCGGCATCTCTACTCCATATTGTTCTCCAAGACGAAGCGGCTCATACAGCAATCCATCGATTTCCGATGGTTTTCCTGCCCAGATATCGCGCTGCATGGAAGTCGAAGCCTCCGGTACAAGCGCATCTAAGATGTCCAGATTCGTCTTCTCAATATCAACCAAAAATGGGATTCCCATTGCTGTTGCAAGTGCGTCGATTTCCTTCATACACCGGATCAAAAGCATCCGCTCTTCTCCTGCGCGCTGGAATACTTCTGCCGTCGCATCATAATACAGACCGCAGGCTGCCATCGGCGATACATACGCGTATTTCTGAAATGCATCCCGCTCGATCTGGTCAGAAAGTACCGCATCAATGCCTGCTGCCTTTAATTCCTGCTCTAAGAGGAACATCTTCCGGCAAAGCGCCTGTCCCTTCCGTGCGCCAAATACGATACGGAAGATATCGCCTTTTTGTAAGATCACACCCGGCTCCTTGATCTCCGCCGCAATGTAGATACAGCCATCTACAACTGTTGCATCCGGCAGCGCCTGCTGCAGCTTTGCACCGGTTCCGTAGATGTTCAGGATCGGAACGATCAACGTCTCCGCATCACTATGTTCTCTCAAAAATGGAATGATATCCGGAATCGAATATCCTTTGACACACACAAACAGGACATCCGGAATCTCCGCATATCCTGCCTCATCAACTGCCTTTATGTCTGTCACGGTAAATGTCCGGCTTGGTGACTCCACACATATACCATGTTCTCTGATTGCTGCAAGATGCTCGCCACGCGCAATCAATGTTACATCCTGTCCGGCTTCCGCTAAGAATGCACCAATGCTTCCGCCGCATCCACCGGCTCCTATAATTGCATATTTCATATACGATCTGCCACTTTCTATATGCTCAAGTGGTTTCTCCTTCCCTCTTTTTTCTTCTGTCTCTGATCTGTGATACATATTCTATAACAGATTTATGTTTGTTTTGTGAACAAATCCGTTATTGGAAGAATTTTAATGAAAATATCGTTATTTGTCCTGTTTTTTCACCTTCACAATCACAATTGTAAGGTAGCTTGCCGCCTGTGTCAACGCATCTATCCCATGCATCACACGTTCCTCCGGCAGTCCGCAGTTCGAGACGCCATAGACCTCCAAATATTCTCCCTGCTGTCTTCTCCGCACAAGCTCTGTCCGAAGCATGCCGATCAGCTGTTCCAGCTTCTTCCCCGACTTCATATAGATCCGTGTCCCGTCATAGTCCGCGGTATCTTCCACCGCGTAGCTGCCCGGAATAATATGGATCTCCTCGCCCTGATCCGCAAGGGAGATTCCAAGTCTTGCCGCCACCGCACAGAAAGAAGGCACGCCGCTGATCATCGACGCAGGCATCCCCGCCGCAAGCACTCGCCGGTGAATATAATGATAGGTCGAGTACACACTTGGATCACCGATCGTAAGAAATACAAGCGTCTTTCCCTGCCGCATCCGTGCCTGCACCTCGGCAAAGCAGCGATCCTGTGCCGCACGAAGCACATCCGCATCCTTCGTCATCGGAAACTGCATCGGGCAGATCTCCTTTTCTTCGATCTCCGGTACGACCTGCCGCACGATCTTATAAGCATAACATTCTTCTTTCTTCTCATTTGGCAGTAAGATGCAGTCACTCTCCCGGATCGCACGCACCGCTGCCAGCGTCAGAAGCTCCGGATCTCCCGGGCCGACTCCGACGCCAATCAATCTTCCTTCCATCTATCTGTTTCCTCCTGCAACACATACCAGCCAGATTCGCTAACTGATAGCTGTCTGTCATATTTTAATTTTCCAGGTAATTCTCCAGTGCCGTTTTTCCACGATACGTGCTCACATTAAAGGTCCGGATACCCCGTCGGCTCGTACATAGATTACTATGATAGGTAAGCAGGCTCTGCGCCTCATCATCGTTCTCATCGGTCCAGATTCCACGTGCCTGTGCCCACTCCAAAAACTCAAACACCGCAGGCGTCCGATCCGCCGAGCCAGCCTGCAGATCATATTGCATCAGGTCGATCAGCCGGATCTCCATATCGTCCGTATCGACATCCTCCGCCATCCATGTCTGCACATCCGCACGTGCACACGCAAGATTATAACGCGCGATATACGTATCCGGATGTGACAACGCAAACGCGATATACAAACCGCCACATGCAACGATCATATATTTCATCAGTGGGAATGTATTCTTATACAGATAGATGATCGTGCCAGTGAAAAGCACAACCAATACCAGCAGTCCAAACAGCACCAGCACACGCAGATACGTCAGATGATATGCCCGAATGTACATCAACATCCGCACTGCCGAAGAGCCGATCATCACATAGGTACAGCCACACATGATCGTAAGAATCGTCCGAAGCACCCGGCTTTCTGCAAATGCACGGTTGCAAACCAGAACAATTACCAAATTTACAGCCGCAACAAAAAGCAACTGGAAGAATCCCTGTCTCGCATATTCCGAATACGAATACCCGGCTGGCAGCATCTGCTTTCCAAGAAATGGCGACAGGATCTGAATGATTGCGAACACTGCATATAATGCAGTCAGCAGACCACAGAACGTAATACCGATCATCGGCTCCACCATCCGCTTTTCTTCACAGTCGATCTTCGGCGGCTGTATCACCATCTTGCAGAAGATTCCATATACGATGACAAATACCGCAACGAGCATCATCACGAAGCCTGCCAGATTCCCGGATAACTGCAGATTTCCAATACTCCGGTCGACAATGTATTTGAAGATGGCATCAGCCTCGGACAGCACGATCAACATTAAAACCAGAAATGGCAGTGCAATCAGCACACCAACCAGCACATAGATTGCCTTGGATTTTTTCTTTTCCTGAAGCTTCACATACACGTAGCAGTCACTGAACCCGCGGAACAGATACCCAAGCGGCGAGAACACTGCACCGAGCACGGCACGGATGTATTTCCCGACACCCCATTTGTCCGCATCGCAAAAGCAGGTAAAAAACACGGTCATCGAAAGCAGGTAAATTCCTATGTAATTACATGTAATCAGGAATCGGTCTGCAGTCAGGAACGTTGACACGCCAAGCAGCAAAATTCCTATATAGTAGATCATCGTATGCGGATTCGACGTCTTATCCTCGCGGTTATCGTACGCCTTACTCTGCGGTGCGTGCGAACAGACGTAATATAAGAAGCCAATCGTTGCTGCGGCAAATAAAACCGTCATAATACCATATGCATTTTTATACAGGCAGATGGTTGTCACAACCGCGTATATGATTGCCGCAAATCCACCCGTTCCAAACCGGGTTGCCCGTTCCTTCATATCCTGATTATCTACATATGGCATCATCTGTTTTGGCTCTTGTTCCTGTATATTCTGATTGTTCAAATTTTCTTGTTTTTGTTCATTTCCCATATTGAAAACGCTCCTTTCCAGATACGTTCTATCTTATTCGTCGTTATCCTCTTCATCCTCATAGATCAATATATCTCCCGGCTGGCAGTCGAGTGCCTTACAGATCGATTCCAATGTGGAAAACCGCACCGCCTTCGCCTTGTTATTCTTCAAAATCGACAGATTCGCAAGCGTAATATCAACTTCCTTCGCAAGCTCTGTCAGCCCCTTTTTCTTCTGTGCCATCAGCACATCCAGATTCACCTTTATCGCCATATCACCACCGCCTTTTCTTATATAGTAACGCCCCTAAATCGTAAAATCATTTTCTTCCTTGTACTGCACTGCTTTGTCAAACACGATGGCAAGCACGCGGGAGAAAAGACCTGCGATCAAAAATACTACAACAATGATAAATACAGCTGGCGTGAAGTAAAGTGGAATCCTGCAAAGCATCACCGCCATGATTGCGAAGCTGTATATGCCCATCCGGTTCAGGCTCTTCACATTTTCCTTCACGAAGCAGTCATCCGCAAGCACCGTCCGAAACATCTTCCGAAGCTCTCTTAGAATCAGCACTGCGAACACACCTGCCGTCATGAAGATCAGCACCATCCAGATATAATATTCTCCGAAAAACGGATTAATCACGGTTCCATACCATTTGAACGATACCGGCAAAGTCAGCGTCACAACCATTCCAACAAAATACATGATATCCAGCAGGACCTTCGTCGCGCCGGCAATTTTATTTTCTTTCATACCTATATGTCCTCCCACATCTTTTCTAAACTGCGCGTTTTATTTCTTAACCTTTCTACACTTTACACGATTCATTATTGAATGTCAATATATTTTTATTGTTTTTCGATAACTTTTTATTGTTTATCAACCAAATGAGGAATTGTGCATAAAAAAGAGACATTATGATCACTCATAATGTCTCTTCCAATCTTCTGTTATGTATTCCGATTAATGCACATATGCTGCTGCACCTGGTGCTGCCGGCAATGGGTTTGGAGCATCCTCACCCTTTGGAATAATCACGATCTGAATTGCTTCCAGTCTCTTTGCTAAACCGGATGTACCTGCGATTGAGCCATTCTTTGCCCAGCCGAGCCAGCCATAAGTCTGTGCATGTACACGATAGTATACATCATAGTACTGTGCCAGCTGACCTGTTAACTGAATACGGATTGCCTCCAGACGCTTTCCTTCTCCTCTTGTTCCAGATGCTGCTCCATTATACTTCCAGCCCTGTGACCAGCCATAAGTCTGTACATGCGTTGTATATGCAATACCACCGCTGATATTATTCAACTGTGCATTGTTTACCTTGATCGAGATTGCTTCGAGTCTCTTTCCCTCTCCGCTTGTTCCGGAGATAGAACCATCACTTACCCATTTCTGGTTACCATATGACTGTACATGTGTCATGTAAGAAACTGCACCTGAACCATTGGTTGTCGGGTTCTTACCCATATCTACGAATCCACCACCGATCGTTCCATCAAAGCCCTCGTAATCCGTTGGATAATCTGTCTTTGGCATAATGATAATCTGGATTGCTTCCAGTCTCTTTGCCTGTCCTGCAGTTCCTGCATAAGCACCATTCTTTACCCAGCCAAGCCAGCCATAAGTCTGTGCCTGTACACGATAATAAATATCATACTTGTTCTTGTTTGTACCAGTCAGGCGGATCTGAATTGCCTCCAGACGTTTTGCCTCTCCACTTGTACCAGATGTTTCACCATCTTTTTTCCATGTTTTCTCCCAGCCCTTTGACTGAATATGTGTACGGTACTCAACGCCAACACCATACCCTGGCTCTACAATGATCTGGATTGCTTCCAGACGTTTTCCTGCTCCGACTGTTCCGGATGTTCTTCCGTTCAAAGTCAATTTTCTCTCCCAGCCTTTTGACTGTACATGGGTTCTATACCCAACATTCGGATAACGCTCACCCTCGCTGTTATACCAGTATGCTTCCGATGTAATGCCATTTGTCATTACTAGTCCGACCAGCATCATGAATGCCATCAGGACGGCTGTCACCCTTTTCCAACATTTTTTGCCTCTCATCCCTTTAAATCCTCCTTTTTTATCCTACGTTTCCATGGTTATTAAAACTATATAGCCAGAAACTATATTTAGTATAACACATGATAATAAATTTGCAATAACTTTGTTTTTTTTACATTCTATTTACAAAACAAAAGAAGGAGCACAAGCAATACCTGTGCTCCTTACCGTCAAAAACAACGTTCTTTATTTCACTGTTAAATTTGGATATCCATCTTTAATCATCGCTTTCAACATTGATTTCATATTATCCTTCGACTCGTTGTTTCCATTCTCATATCCATCAATAACCGTATACAGATATCCCTCAAATACCGAATCGTACTGTGTTGCCTTTGATCCATCAACCTTGACTGCTACATTATACCATGTCTGCAATGGATTTGCGCCTCCCAAAATCGGAGTTGCACCCTTTCCATTCGCAATCATCTTCTGAACGGCTGCCTTGTTGTTTACAAAATCCAAAGTCTCGTCCTGAATCTTATACATCACATCGGTATCGCAGCAAAGTGTCTTTAATACAAGCGCTGCAAGCTCTTTGTTTGGACACTTATCCGTTACAGAAAGATATGTACCACCCCAATTATAAGCGGAAGGGCCTGCACAGATATTTCTCTTTCCTGCTGTAGCGGAACCACTTTCCTCATCGTTGATTGACCAGTATACAAACCAAGGGCATCCGAAATAGCCAAATACATCCCCTGTGAAATCACTTCCCCAGCCATCAGTCCAAGGATCATTCTTGTTTGTATAACCATTGTCGATCAATTGCATTGCCAGCTCTAAATATTTGTCAACAGCCGGATCAATCGTAACAGTACCATCATTTACCCATGCACTCTTGCGATCTGCCAATGCCGCATTCTGGATTTCCTTTGGTCCGGATACCATCTTATAGCCTGCCTGCTTCATCTTTTCTGCAGTCTGCATAAAGGTATCCCAATCCTTTACATATGTCTGTACCTTTGCCGGATCAGAAGTTCCAAGCACCTTCTGTGCAATATCTGTACGATAGACAAAACATCCCGGTGTTGCCTGCCAGCAAAGTCCTTTTAACTTGCCATTTACGGTTGCATGATTAATTGTGTACTGGAATGCATTGCTATAATCCTTCTTTGTAATACCAATGCTGTCCATACTCACAAACATGTCCGAAGACATAAAATATTTTGAAACATCCTCATCCATCGCTACAATCGAAGGAATCTTCTGACCGCCCTTCTGATATGCAGCTTCGATTTCTTTCTTGTATTCATCGCTTGTTCCGCCAAGTCCCAGATTTTCAAATTTTACTTTGTCTGCATACTGTGGATATTTATCTTTAAAATACTCCAGACGTTCTCCCAGCTCTGTGTTCCATGAATATACATAAATGATACTATTATCTACTGGCTCCGGTGTTCCCTGATAAGCCTTGGCATTGGAAGCTGCCGGCAATGCATTTGGAGCATCGCTGCCCTTTTCTACCAGACAGATCTGAATTGCTTCTAATCGTTTTCCAAGTCCTGCTGTACCTGCAGTCTCTCCGTTCTTTGCCCAGCCCATCCAGCCGTATGACTGCGCGTGGACACGATAATATACATCATAATAAGAAGAAATCGTGCCGGTCAACTCAATTCGAATGGCTTCCAGACGTTTTGCCTTTCCACTCGTTCCAGACATCTGACCATCCTTTTTCCATTCTTTCTCCCAGCCAAATGACTGCACGTGTGTCTTATAACGGATACCTCCGGTATAGCCAAGCTTCGATGCATTTAACTTGATATAGATGGCTTCCAGACGCTTCGCCTCTCCGCTTGTTCCGGCAATACTGCCATCGCTTACCCAGTTCTGGTTTCCATAACTCTGCACATGCGTTTTGTATGTTACCACACCATTTGCATCGGATGTATTTGTCTTTGCTGTTCCGACAAATCCACAGCTTTCAGAGCCCTTTAATGACTCTCCGCTTGCATTGTACATGTAGACTGGAGATTCCCATTTCTGAACTATAATAATCTGGATTGCCTCCAGACGCTTCGCCTGTCCTGCTGTACCTGCTGGCTCTCCATTTTTTACCCAGCCCATCCAGCCATAGGTCTGTGCATGTACACGATAATATACATCATATAAATCTGCATTATTACCAGTCAGACGAATCTGAATTGCCTCCAGACGTTTTGACTGTCCACTTGTGCCGGATAACTGTCCATCATGCTTCCAGCCCTGCCAGCCAATGCTCTGCACGTGCGTACGGTATTCAATTCCAATACCATAACCACCGTCTACATGAATCTGAATGGCTTCCAGACGTTTTGCCTTTCCAAACGTACCGGAAGATTGTCCGTCCTTCTTCCAGCTTTTCTCCCATCCAAATGACTGCACATGTGTCTTGTACATAACACTTGGAACAGTTACTTCGATTTCTCCGTCTTCTGTCCATGCAGTTTCTTTCCTCGCTGCTTCGGAGGTGATTCCATTTGTCAGAACCAATCCAAGCACCATGACGAATGACAACAAAAATGCAGTCAGCCGTTTCCAACATTTCATTGCTCTCATATAAAGCCCCCTTTGTTATTTTTTATTGACAAAGCAAAAAAGTCTGCAATTACGCAGACTTTTCCGATATGTGCAAGGAGTTTATATAATCATTGTCACAAACACGTATTACATTCTCCCCTTTTCTCCGTCTACCTTGCCAATACAGTTCCAATTATAAGAAAAAAATATGCATTTTCAATATGTGACAAAAAATGTGACGGTTTTTGTAATTTTTAGCGATAGCATTTTATATAGTTGTGTTTTAAAATATACATAGCATTAACGTATAGTGAGGAAAATTATGGATACAATACAGGCTTTGATCAAGCACTACATCGAATCAAACGGATATACGGTATATTCTATCTCTCAGCAAAGCGGCCTCAATCGTACAACACTTCAGAAGATCTTATCCGGGCAAAGAAAAATCACAAAAGAAATCTACGAAAAGCTTCTTCCGTTTTTCGCACTTTCGCCGATTGACAAGGAAGAATTAGAACAGGCTTTTTTGATCAATCAGATTGGAACCGAGCGTTTCCAGACACATATGGAAATCAAGCGTATTTTGGAAATGTCCACATCGACGCTCTACCAGACAGACGATTCCCCTCATGATTTGGTTGTATCAAATGTCGATACCTGGTCGAACTGTATGTTGATTCAAGGCACCTATCAGATTGTAAACGCAATCTATTCTGTCGCCCTGAAAAATGTGACAACCGAAGATCATCCATTTATATATACATTTGCTGATATGAGTCACCCATACGCGTCTATCTTTTTCAAGCCGCTGTATCATCCGACATTTCAACCACTACATGTAAAGCACTTAATTGAATATCAGAAAACGCTAATCGATGGGGAAAACTATGATAATATTCACAACATCCAGATCCTAACAAATCTGCTGCCATCATTTGCCGCATTTCCTGGCACATTTGAAGTGCACTATTATTACTCTGCGCGAAATCGTTTTAAACAGCAGGCAACCGCATTTCCATATTATGTCATCACGAATACACATGTAATCCTGCTGTCTCCAACCTACGAGACAGCCATGATATTGAGCGGCAAAGCAATTCACGAGTATTATCTGCACAACTACGAGCAGCTTCTTGCCCGGTCCAACATCCTGACCTCCGGCGCACAGACACCGCTTGACCTGTTAAATGTATTAAATGGAGTAGATCCGGCATTAAACTATCCAATCTGCCTGAATATCCAGCCCACCATCGAGAAATATCTCACGCCGGAAATGATTGACAAATATATGCTGGAATCCCCTTACAAGGAAGCCATCCGTACCAAATTATTAGAGCGGATCGGTCAGCTTACGAAGGAAAGCCATACAATTCTCTTTACGCTGGAGGGATTAAAATTATTTACCGATGAAGGAAAAAATATAAATTTCCCGGATACGCTCGCCTCCCGCTTTGACATCGAAGACCGCATTTATATACTCCGTAAATTTATGGAGGCAAACCAAAATGATGCAGACTATCATTTTCTGCTATTAGATCCTTCCAAAATACATACGTCTCTGAATATTTCCATCTCGTTTACACCACCATCCATGACGTTCCTGATGCTGGTACGAAACGATGGAAATTCCATGATTCTTCCACTGGAAGAGCACACACTTTGCAGCAGTATCATGGACTTCATCCAGACGCTGCCAGAATACGGATATGTATGCAGTGTGGAAGAGACGAACCGCTATCTTCAGGAAGAAATCGAGCAATTAAAAAAGCAGTTATAATCTGCTGTATGAAAAAAGAGGGCAACCTGCCCTCTTCTTTATTTACCACAGATCTGCCCGGTCACGGATGGAATCTGCCTCTGTGATCTGACGGATCACTTTGCACGGGTTTCCGACCGCCAGGGAATGTGGCGGAATATCCTTTGTCACCACACTGCCTGCACCGATCACACAGCCTTCGCCGATCGTCACACCACCGGTCACAACGACATTGCTTGCAAGCCAGCAGTTATCTCCGATCGTAATTGGCTTTGCGTACTCATCATCGTATGCCGTGCCATCCTGCCTGAACTTGATGTTACGCTCCTGATAGCGAAACGGATGCATCGGTGTCACAAGCGATACATTCGGTCCGATGAAGACGTTATTGCCGATATGCACCGGACAGGTATCTAACACCGTGAAATTAAAGTTTGCAAACGTATTTTCACCGATTGTCGTAAATTTCCCATAGTCAAAATAGATCGGTCCCTGCAGATACACGCCCTTCGCGCAATCAGGGATCAGGTCACGCATTATCTGCTCCCGCGCTTTCTCCTCGGTGTCTGCAGTCTGGTTATAGGTCTGACACAGCTTATGTGCCTTTGTACGGATGGCAAGTAACGTCTCGTCCGATGAATCGTAGATCTTGCCTGCCAGCATCTTTTCCTGTTCTGTCATGTCTTGCACCTCTTTCTTAGTTCATAGTACATTCCTTATCTTTTCTTAAACGATGTTTTACGAATCCAACCAGATACATATTTCCTATTGCCAAAGCAAACGTACCAAGCCAAAAGCCAAGCACCTTTGTCAACATATCAACATCAGGGAAGAATCTCTCAATTACTCTCAACACTGCTATATGCCATACATATAACGGCATACTAAGCCTGCCCAGGCATGAGAAAAATCGACAGGACATATCCGGCACCATGCTCTGACCGGAAAATATAATCGTCACACTTACCACAAAGCACAACAGATTTCCACGCAGAAACTTAAAATGCGGGTAACAGGTCACAATTGGAAACACATATGTGATTACTTCCAGCACTGACAGTCACACCCTGCATGTTCGATTTAATGAAATCCCTCTTAACCAATCCGCCAACAACGCTATAGTCGCGCCCAGACACAGACCCGCAAATGTTCGTACCAATCGATTTGGAAACTCATGTGCACCATAATCATATGTATGAAGATAATAAAAAAGTGCTACATAAAAACAAATCATGCCAGATAACCGGCGATTCCGCATCATCAACAACAGGCAGAAAAACGGGAATACCAGACACATCGCTGATAAAAACCACATTGTAAACAACAACGATCCCTCCGGTGCAGCCTCAGACAGATATAGCATCTCAAACGGCATATTTTCAAATGACCGTATGAAGTTTCCAAATGCACCTTCTCCTATATAATGCCAATTCATAGCAATATATGTAATCAATATCGCTCCCGTAGTATACGGGAGAAACTGTACAAACTTCTTTCCCGTATACTCAACCGCTATTTTCACAGCTTCAAAGTGTTCCTGTGGTTCCTGTTTCTCGAAATGTCTCATTGTAAAATATCCGGTTATTATATAAAAGAACTCTACAAAAAACCAGCTTAGTTGAAATGGTCGGTCCTGATAGCCAAAATGTGCATTCATGATCAGCACAGCCCCCAGAAAACGCATAAGCTCTATTTTCCCGATTCTCATATTTATCTCCCATCAAAAAAACATTTTAATTTATTATGTATATTAGTATAGAATCCGTCAAAAAACAACCGCCTTTCCGTGCGTTTTTTATTATTCATTTTACATTTTGGCAGTTATACTGTATAGTAGATTTTAGATTTTTCATTTTCTGCATAGTTCGTGCGGAATAATTTTCAAAATATTCAGAGAGAGAGAAATTATATGAGCAAACGTGAATCTTTTACTAACCGTCTCGGTTTCATCCTCGCCTGCATCGGCTCTGCCGTCGGCATGGGCAATATCTGGATGTTCCCGACACGTGTATCCCTCTATGGTGGCGGATCGTATCTGATCCCATACTTTATCTTTGTCGTTTTGATTGCATCGACCGGTGTCATCGGGGAAATGAGCTTCGGACGAGGCACACGATCCGGTCCGATCGATGCCTTTGGTGCCGCCTGTGAATCCCGCGACAGACGTAAGGTCGGCGAAACACTTGGTTTTATCCCGGTGCTTGGTTCTCTTGCGATGGCGATTGGGTATACCGTTGTCATGGGATGGATTCTGAAATACATGATCGGAACATTTACCGGAAGCACACTTGCCCCGAATAGTATCGATTCCTTCGCCGCATCGTTTGGTGGAATGGCTTCTGCCTTCGGCAACAATCTGTGGCAGATCATCGCACTTGTAGTTGCTGTTATAATCCTGATGTTCGGTGTCGGAAATGGTATCGAGAAGGCAAATAAGATCATGATGCCGGTGTTCTTCCTGTTGTTTTTGATCCTTGCAATCTACACCGCATGCCAGCCGGGCGCCATCGACGGCTATAAGTATATCTTCCGCGTCGAGCCTTCTGCTCTGGCAAAGCCGGAGACATGGATCTTCGCTTTGGGGCAGGCATTTTTCTCCCTGTCTGTTGCCGGAAACGGAACGTTAATCTATGGTTCGTATCTGCCGGACAACGAGGATATTCCTGCTTCCGCTGGTCGTGTTGCCTTATTCGATACCATCGCCGCGATGCTTGCAGCACTTGTTATTATCCCGGCGATGGCGACAACCGGTGCACAGCTTGACCAGGGAGGTCCCGGACTGATGTTTATCTTCCTTCCTAGCTTATTTAAGTCTATGCCAGGCGGACACATCGTGGCGATCATCTTCTTCGTGGCAGTCTTCTTCGCAGGACTTTCGTCTCTGCTTAACTTATACGAAGCACCAATCGCAACGGTACAGGAGAAGCTTCATTTAAACCGCAAACTTTCCTGTCTAGTCATCGGTGTGATCGGTGTGATCGTGTCCATCTGTATTCAGGGAATCGTATCCGACTGGATGGATGTTCTGTCCATCTACATCTGCCCGCTTGGTGCAGGTCTCGCCGGTATCATGTTCTTCTGGGTATACGGTAAGAACTATGTCGAAGAGCAGGTCAACCTTGGCCGCGACAAAAAATTTACAGACAAGTATGTACCTGTCTGTAAATATCTGTACTGCCCGATCTGTATCCTTGTGCTGATCCTTGGTATCGCACTGGGGGGGATTGGTTAATGATTCGCATACATCCACTATATAGTTAACGCAATATAAAATGTGCAGAATCTTTGTATATATGTCCACAACCGCATCTCAAAATATCAGATGTATTGAAACTAAGAAGTACTAGGATGTTCTGTTGTACATCTTCTTATCGCACGCAAACGCCGCTCGGGTATCGCCCACTCGCATACGCTCGTCGGCAGGTTGTCGGGCGCATCCAAAATAGGAATCTGCGATTCCTATGCGCCCTCCGCTCGCCATCCATGGCTCAGTGGCGGCTTGTTTGAACATCGTGTTCAAACATTGCTGAATACTGACAGAACATCAAGTACTTCTAAGTTCCAAACATATTATTATTTTGAGATGCGGTCGTGAACACATACATAGATTCTGCACATTTTTATATTTCGCTGTTTATAGTGAATCTACGAATCATTTACTATTCCGATTCCATCGCAAGCTCAGTCTGTCGTGTGAGTTCTGCATCACTGATAATTGTAATTCGTCCCTCGTCGTACTGCTCCTGTACCCAGTCGTACACACGGCGCACGAGGGGCGATTTTTTATCGACTGGCGACATGCCCTTCTTCTTGCGGTACTGGTTGATCCAGTAGCCGACACCGGCGATGCCGGATGTGGAGTTTACTGATACCTTTGGTGGGCGGTCGAGCAGCGTGTCGGTGTCGAAGATATTGTAAATCTCATGATTTTTGAGCATACCATCGGCATGGATACCCGCTCTTGTCAGGTTGAAGTTCTCGCCGACAAACGGTGTCATCGGTGGAATCTCATAACCGGTTTCTTTGCTGATATAGTCCGCAATCTCTGTGATCACTTTCGTATTCATCCCATTTAAGTGTCCGCGCAGGGATGCATATTCAAATACCATCGCTTCGAGCGGTACATTTCCGGTACGTTCCCCGATGCCGAGCAACGAACAGTTGACAGCACTTGCACCATACATCCAGGCAGTCGTCGCATTTACAACACCTTTGTAAAAATCGTTATGACCATGCCACTCCAGCATCTCGGATGGCACACCGGAATAATGCTGCAATCCATAGATGATACCGGACACGCTTCGTGGTAAAGATGCGCCCGGATACGGCACGCCAAATCCCATCGTGTCACAGGCGCGGATCTTGATCGGCACGCCGCTTTGCTCGGACATTTCCATCAGACGGTTTGCAAACGGAACGACAAATCCATAGAAATCCGCACGTGTAATATCCTCAAAATGGCATCTTGGGCGAAGTCCTGCTTCGATACAGTCTGACACGATCCCAAGGTACTTGTCTAATGCCTGCTTTCTTGTCAGCCCCATCTTGTGAAAGATATGGTAATCCGAACAGCTCACAAGCACGCCCGTCTCCTTGACTCCAATGGATTTCACCATCTCGAAATCTTTCTTGTTCGCACGAATCCATGTCGTGATCTCCGGGAACTCATAGCCTAACTCCATACATTTCTCAAGTGCCTTGCGGTCCTTCTCCGAATACACAAAGAACTCGGTCTGACGAATCATGCCGTTCGGACCACCAAGCTCATGCAAGAGCTTATAGATATGCACCATCTGCTCCATTGTGTACGGAGCACGCGACTGCTGTCCGTCACGAAATGTCGTATCCGTGATGAAGATATCTTCCGGCATCTTTTCAGGCACCCGGCGATAATTAAATGCAATCTTCGGCGTCTCCGTATACGGGAACATCTCGCGGAAAAGCTCCGGCGATTCCACGTCCTGTAACTGATAGCTGTATGGGTCTAATTCCAATTTGTTCGTCTTGTTGCTTAGTCTGATTTCCTGCATATGCCGTCCTCCATCCTTCGGATGTTTCATCCAATTTTGTTGCACTCATTATAAACACATGCTATATTATATGTAAAATAGATAATTTTGATAGTAATAATCGAATTTGCGAATAATAGGAGATTTTTATGGATATCGAAGCATTAAATACGTTCCTGACACTTGCCAATACGAAGAACTATACGCGCACTGCCGCACAGCTTTTTGTCGCGCAGTCCACCGTGACAAACCGTATTCACGAACTGGAAAAAGAGTTGAATATCGCACTCTTCACGCGCAACAACCGCAGCGTCGAGCTGACAGTGGAAGGGGAACAGTTCAAGGACTATGCCGAAAAGGTCATCACACTGACGAATGCGTCACTCTCCGAAATCAGTTCCTTACACAAATACGCAAACCACCTGCGCATCGGTTGCTCTGATTCGATCTACGAAGGACATCTGGCGCCGATCATCTTAGAGCATCAAAGACAGTTTCCAAACGACGCCCTGAAGATCACGATTGGTCTTTCCAACCTGCTGATGGAGCAATTGCAGAACGATATCTTCGATGTGATCTTCACCTATCTTCCTATGAAAAAATCATCCTATCACTGCGAGGTCTACAAGCAGGATAAGATGATTTTAGTGACTGATTATTATAATACGATGTATGCACGCGGTATCACGAAGCAGGCGTTGATTGCCGAGAATTATCTGATGTGCAATTTCGCCCTGCAGGATGTCGGACAGTTCATCCGAAACTTATTTCCGCGCTACCATCAGTTTTCACTGGAAATCGATGACTGTTCCAAGATCATTCCTTTTTTGCTCGGCTCGGAAAGCTATACGTTCCTGCCCGCGGATACAGCTCGTCCATTCTTAGAAGCGGGCAAGCTCCGCGTCATTCCATTACTGGACTTGGAAACACCGGTCATCAACAGTTACATGATCTGCAAGAACAGTAAGCGGGAATTGTGCCAGTCGATTTTTATGTAATTTCATGTCACCACGCGGCAGCGTGCCTCATTTATTGGAGAGTTTTCCCCTTTCCGCTACTTTCTCCCCAACCTGCTTGCTTCTCAAAAGCTTCCGGTTGGGGAGTTTTGCGCCATTTCACATTTTCTCCCCAACCCGCATTGATTGATTGCAAGCTTTTATGGTAGAATAGATAAACTACAAACTAAATTAGACAGGTATGGTACATTTATGAAAAAAGAACAAACTAGAACATCGTTCAAAAGCCGCTGGGGATTTATTCTTGCATCGGTCGGTTCCGCAGTCGGCATGGCAAATGTCTGGGGATTTCCAAATAAAATGGGAAGCAATGGCGGTGGCGCCTTCCTTCTTATCTATTTATTGTTTATATTTTTGTTTAGCTACGTCGGACTTCCGGCGGAGTTTGCGATTGGACGCTGGTCACACACAGGAACACTCGGGTCCTATGAAAATGCATGGCGTTCGCGAAACGAAAAACTCGCCCCTGCCGGGCGCGCACTTGGCTGGCTGCCACTTGCAGGTTCCCTGTGCATCGCAATCGGCTATTCGATCATCGTTGCTTATGTATTAAAAGCATTTGTTGACTCTGCTTCCGGACTATTGATGCAGGTCAACACTTCCGAATGGTTCGAATCGTTCTCCATGACGGATTTCTCGGTTGTACCATTCCATATAATTGTTATCATTGGTACTTTGCTTACATTGTTGCTTGGTGCCAGCAGCATCGAGAAGAGCAACAAAGTAATGATGCCGCTTTTCTTCCTGATCTTCGTCGTACTTGCTGTGCGCGTGGCTCTGCTGCCCGGTTCTGCAAGCGGATATGAATTTATGTTTATTCCAAGATGGGAAGCCTTGAAAGATCCAACCGTCTGGATCACTGCCATGGGGCAGGCGTTCTTCTCCCTGTCCGTAACCGGAAGTGGTATGATTGCGTATGGATCCTACTTAGACCGGAAAGAAGACGTCATCGCAGTATCGAGACATACCGCGATTTTCGATACGATTGCAGCTTTGGTTGCCGCGCTTGTGATCATCCCGGCATGCTTCTCTTATGATGTCAGTGTGGACGCAGGGCCAAGCCTGCTCTTTATCACATTGCCATCGATCCTGCAGGATATTCCGCTTGGACAGGTCTTTGCGATCATCCTGTATGCGGCAATGATCTTCGCCGGTGTAAGTTCCCTGCAGAACATGTTTGAAGCGGTTGCCGAATCCCTTCTGCATCGCTTCCCGAAGCTGCGCCGTACTGTTGCACTCGGCATTATCTGTGTGATCTGCCTTGGTGCCGGAATCGGTATGGAAGCCATCACCCGCTGGGGAATCTGGATGGACCTCGTCTCTATCTACATCATCCCGATCGGCGCAACACTTGGTGCAATTTCCTGGTTCTGGATTATGAAGAAAAGTGATTTATTTGCAGCGATCAATGAAGGTGGCAGGAAGCCACGCGGAAAGCTGTGGTATTTCCTTGGGCGATACCTGTATGTGCCAATCGCAATCATTCTATGTGTGATTGCACTCGCAATGAAAGTGGCATTCTAAATGAACCGAGCAGGCTGACACCTACTCGATATACAAACATTGTCATCCCGCCTATCAGCTTGATGAACATTGATCCTCTTATAGAAGTCTGTGCAAGCACAATTTCTGTATGACAGCTTATTGCACAGAAAACGGATGATTGCACAATGTCAACCATCCGTTTTCTGTTTTATAATAGCTTATGCCATTCCATTTGCAGTTTTATATTTGTAGATCATCTCCGCATGGTTCTGCTCTTCAATCTGGATATCTGCCAGTAGCTTCCGAAGTGCGGTATTCGCAAATGCAAACACATCGGTATTATATTCACCGGACACCAGCTTCTCCGTTCCGATACAATCCGTCGCCAGAAATGCATCATGCTTTTTATCCTCGGAATTATCCAATGTACCATACGTTACCTTCGGCTCGTAGTCTTTTCCCTGCGTATCGTTGCAATCGCACGCCGGAACAGAACCATCTAACACCTGCTGCAACGTATCGTAATGCTTCTGTTCTTCCTTCTGAATCGTCTCAAACAGACTTTTCAGCTCTGGATCTTTCGCCTGTGCTGCGTATTTCCCATACTTTTCCACGCAGCTCTGCTCCTGTGTCTGCAAATCCTGAATCAGGGTACGTTCTTTCTCTTTTAATTCCATTGCTTTGACTCCTTTATTTTGTCTTATTTTTATCGCAATGGTATTATTGACAGATCTGTTTGGTTTTATGCCTTTGTCTGCATCAGACTACAAAACAAGCTGAAATCCATAGCAATTTTTTGCAAATCCATAATGTTCGTAAAAGCCATGTGCCTCCACGCGTGGCAATCCGGAATCCAATATCAATGCTTTACAATCTTTCTCTTTTGATTTTTCTTTTAAATAATCCAATAAAAATGTTCCATACCCTTTTCCACGATCTTCTTTGTTCGTGATCAGACTTGCCACATAACAGGTACACCCTGTCATCCAAAATGTTTCAAAATAACTACCATGACACAATCCATGATAATTTCCTGCGTCATCTAATGCAAAAAACACAAAACTATTTGCATCTGCAAGCACTTTCTCGTATACCTTTTTCGTTTCTTCATAGTCATATGTGTTAAATGTCCAAAGCTTCTCAAAATAGGAAAATGCAATATCATAATCTTCCATTGTTGCAGTTTTTATCTGCATAAGCAGTCACACTCCTCTTTTACTGATATTTTCCCTAACTTATATCATCTTCCAAGGATATGCAACAGACATTCTGCAGAATCTTCCAAATAAAAATATAAAGACGCTTTCGTTTTTATATTTAATCAAAAGCGCCTTTATTCGTTCTTTTGTAATTAGAAATTGCCGCCGTTCCAGCCCCAGTTTGCAACCGCCTGATATTTCACATAGACATGATCCGGTGCAATTCCAAGCACATCCTCAAATATCTTGCAGATCTCGCCAGTCAGCTTGGAGAACGCGGACGGATTCTCGCTTCCATACACACTTACCTCCACCATCGCCATCGGCTGATCCTTTGATCCCCGGAAATACAACTTATACTCTGGCTCAAAGCCAACCATAAGCCAGCTCTCCGACTTCCCTGGAATCGCTGTAATCGCCTGTCCCAGTCTTGACTTGATTTCCTGCTCCTGATCCTCACTCAGTGCTACACTGATTTTTGAATTGATAAATGGCATTTGTTTGTCCTCCTCTTATTCGTCCTCATCCGGTATTCCCGTATGAAGAAATTCATTCCACTTCGTATTGATCTCTTCCAGTTCCTTCTTCTCCATGATTCGATTCCGGTCATCCAGTATCGCCAGCATCTCATCCGCCACGTCCTCCAGTCTTGGATTCGAATACCGATACAGATATCCCATCATCCGTGTCGCCGTAAAATCCGTATTCAGATTCTTCGTCACAATGTCTGCAAATTCCTCTGGGTATCCAAGACGAAGCATGATGTTATAAAGTTGTATGCTCTGTGGAGATTTTGGTTTCATTGTATGTTATAGTCCTTTCCATTATTTTATAAAATATATCTTATCCTTGGTTTTTCCAGATGAATTTATAAGATTTAATTCTTCAGCCTTTTTTAATAATCTACTGGCAGTTTTGATCTGAACATCTAATAATTCCGCTGCTCTGGCACTATTAATTTCATTGTATTTCACTAAATAGGCAAGAATTCGTCGCATTCTTTCTTGCTCCAATTCAGACATTGTTTTGTTATTTAATTCAATCACTAATTTAGTCATTGATTCGGACATTGATTCGGACATTGATTCGGACATTTCAAATCCGTCCCTAATACGAATAATCGTATTCAAATATGTCCTATCATCATCCATATCAAATTCTGGTACCGGTGAACCATTTTTCTTAAGTTCCCGTAATATTTTTGGAATACCTGTACCTTTTTTCTCAGATAAATCTATTTCCTTGAATAATTCTCCAATTCTTCGATTACGATATTTTCTGCCTCTAATTTTTCCCTCTTTAAAATAATCAAAATTAATCCATTTGGCAAGTCCTGGATAGTTTAAAATCTGAATACTATCCACATAAATACGGATTTCGACTGGTTCAGCCTCACGATATGACTTATGAAATACTGCATTTACCAAAGCTTCCTCTAATGCATTATATGGATAATTATAAAATCTTACGGCTTCTGCTTGCCCTTGTATCTTTTCAACTTTTTGTTCAATGACTGTATTCTTGATATAATCCAATGCATCCATAACCTGCTTCCAGATTGGTCCTGTAAACGTTTTTTCAATAAAATCATCGGAAGCTTCAGCATCTTTGGTATTGAATCTTATCAATTCGATGTAAGCTCCTGGAATCAGTTTTTCCGGATGTTCTGTAAACATCAAAACACCAATATTTCTAATATCTAATTCTGTGTCCGTTTCATCTGCTACTTCCTGTGCAATGAGCAAATCTTCTAAAGTGCAATTATTCAGTTCATTTATCAAACTGCTATTGCTCTTCCTGATAAAATCTTCAATATACCCTCTTCTAATATCATCAATCCTAGCTTTTCGGTTTATTCTATCATCAAAAGGGACGGAATTAAATTTATCATATAATTCTGATATCTCATCCTGCTTTGCATCCGTTGTGAGTGATGCTGGGCGTATCCAGTATTTCAAACTTTTATCAATTTTCCCGCCTTTAACACTATACACCGATTGTGGTGCCTGATATGGTCCACTATCACCTGCCGGACACCATAAGTATATAAGATATGTTTCAGAGTTCTTATAATTAACAATCTCCATTCTTGGAATGTATCTTGGCACAATCATATTGCAGTACTGAAATATCTCCTGCTGAATTGAATCTAATTCTTCCTTTTGCACACCTGCAAGCGGAAATACCGGCATTCCATTTTCCTCTTTTACCCCTATTACTATATATCCACCATTTGAATTATCATAATCGTTCGCAAAAGCACAAATAGAATGAATAATATCATTCGGATTCCAACCAGTTTTATATTCAACTCGATCGTGTTCCACAACGCGACCTTCTAATAGTGTTTCTATTTTCAATGGTATCATCAATGTCTCCTCCTTCCCTCAAGTTCATATATCAATTAGTTTAATTATAACATATGGACGCAGAAGAACCAACAATCAACTAATTTAACAAAGCGGCGTCATACCGCCTATTATTGGATATATCACATCTATAAACTGCTCATATGTTTTTTCCCTTTTTATTTCTGGATGCCTTTCTTCAAAGGTTTCTTAATTCTCAAAACTCTTTCTCCTTCTTTTACTATATATTCATCAAGCAGTTTCTTTAATGCTACAAGGTTCATTTTCCATAATCCTCCACCTCCTTTTCCCCTTATTATCTGACTAATTTCACTTTTACTCAACAAAATCTGTTTGACAAACTTCGCATTTTTGACGTTGAAAATTCTAATTTTTATAAGACGGAAGAATCCCCCGTTAGCAAAACTACAAAAAATAGGTATAATGTTTTCAATTTATAGAAAGGAAAAATGCTTATGACAAAAAAAGAACTTTTACAATCTAAAAAGTGACTCTAGGATTATCTAATTCTATGATCACAGACCTAATCGGCTTTTCAGATCGAACCCGAAGAGATTACATGAAGTGTAAGATAATTAATGGAAAATACACCCCTAAACTTCTTGAATTACTTCAAATATCTCTTCATGATTGGAATAATGCAAACGATACAGAAAGTGAGGAATAATATTGGAAAACACAACATTGGTAGATATGAAAAACTTATGATTTTTTTTAATAAAGAAATGAAAGATAATATTCCTTATTCTGCAGATGATCTTCTTTCTTTATGTAAATCAATTGATAGCCAGGCGGACAAAACTACTATTTATAACGTCACATACAAAATGAAAGTAGCTAATTATATCCGTTCCACAGAAGATAAAAAATATATAAAAATTCCAATTGCTGAGAAAGAAACCGTTTCACTAAATGATAAAGTTAATGACGCAATCGCTTGCATACAAAAAGCTCTTTCTTCTTATCAATCTTTTAATTGGCTTAATTGTTCCGAAAGCGAACTTCTGTCTACGCGACAAACTTTTAAAGCGTTAAAAAAACTTTCTTTGAATATCTCAGATCTATTTTAAAGAAGGGAACTGAAAGTCGAAAGCCTTTCAGTTCCCTTTCTCTTACATATGCACTTCTATATCAACTTTTCCTTCCACTCTGTTTCCTTAAAGCCAACAAGCACCTTATCTTCATCCACAACCAAAGGACGTTTCACCAGCATACCATTCGTCGCAAGGAGCTTAATCTGTTCTTCCTCACTCATTTCTGAAAGCTTGTCCTTTAACTTCATTTCCTTATAGAGCCTACCGCTCGTGTTGAAGAACTTCTTGAGCGGTAATCCGCTTCTCTCGTACCACATTCTTAACTCATCCTCCGATGGATTCGCCTCTACGATATGACGTTCGGTATACGCGATCTTATTTTCATCTAACCACTTCTTTGCCTTCTGACAAGTAGAACATTTGGGGTAACATATAAACTCCATTGTGCATCTCCTTTTCTATGTACATATCCATAACTTCTCAGTCCCTAACATCTTTTCACACTTCATTCTATCAACTTTATACTATCGCACAAACCGCAGTTTGCCCTTGCTCTCCCAGATAATCTCGCTTACCTGATATGGTGTCTCACCATCCATATGTATCCACTGCGGTGTGTCCGTCACCAGACGCATCTTCTTACACCTGTGATTCGTAATGTCCTTAAACAACAAATGTTTTTTGAAATAAACAAGCACAACTGCCAGAAGAAGCTTCAACCTTGACATGCATTTCACTAGGCAGACATCCAATCTTCCATCTGTCGGATCTGCGTTTGGGCAAAATGGGATTCCACCACCTTCATACATATGATTCATCCCAACGACGAAGAACAGCTCCGGAAGCTTCATCACCGGCGCATCGTCCAGGTATAATTTTGCGCGTACCGTTTTCTTTGCAAATATCTGCTTAACGCCGATCAGCACATACACCAATTTACCAAGATGAATCTTATTTAACACCATTTTCAGTCGGCTCCGGCTGACCTCTTCGCAGATATTTGCATCATAGCCAACCCCAGAACTAATTAAAAATCGTTTTGCACTGCTTCCCTGATGATTCGTTGTCACTTCTCCATAATCAAGCGCAATTTCCTCCGGATTTTCAAGCAGATGCGTAATTGCACGTTCCACATTCTTTTCCAAATGCATATTTCTAGCGAAATCATTTCCGGATCCTGTCTGAATACACGATAACGTCGTATGATCAAATTCCTGAATCCCATTTAGGACTTCATTTAATGTTCCGTCGCCGCCAATCACTAAAATATTGATATCTTCCTCATTTTCCCGAACCACTTCCTTGCTTTGATCCATAACAGCCGTTTCATTTAAGGCCATGTTCCTTCCTGCTGTAAGTTTCCCTGCAACCATCGTTGCTTCTCCCGGCTTCCGCAGTACATACACCTTATACGCCACGTTTTTTCGGTCTAATATGTCTTTTATCTCCCTCCATGCATCCATTCCTTTTCCAGAAGATGAGGTCGGATTTACGATTATATGGTACATTCTTGTTATCCTTTCCACACGCCGCTATCTCTCGATAGCAGGCGTATCTTCATACAGCTGATACTGCAGCTTCGTGCGTGCTCCACGGTAGTCGTTTTGCACAACCAATGTGTAACGGGCTCCCTGGAAGGCAACATAGTTCCTGCCGTCCCTCGCAAAGAACGATACCAGCACCCGCTCCTGCCAGATCTCCTCTGACAGTTGCTTCTGCAAAACCCGCTCCACAAAACGGATTGCAATATCCTCAAAGCTGTACTGGCGCTCCCGCTTATTCTCCACATAGTAGAGATACAGCTTCTGGACATAACACTCGGACACAGCTTCCATCTGCTTGAAGTAGCTGCCGAGCATCATATAAACTGCATAATTAAATGCATTCTGGTTATTTGTTGCCTTATCGATTGTAGTTGTTGTATTCATCATACATACCTCCTTGAATAAAAACAATAGATTTTTTGATAAAAATAGGCAGACTTGTAGAACTGTCTATCTTCGTCCACAATCTGCCTTCTTCGTTCTATTTAGTTTCATTCAAGAAAATACTCTGATTTTCCGAAGCTGTTGTTAGTATAACGCATTCCGTTTAGATATACAAGACTTATTTCACCATTACAGTTAAACTCATAGTTCAATTACCTATACCTAATAGGTTTTATTTGCGCCAACCAACGTCATGATACCATTTATTACCAACAGCACACCCGTTGCAATAAATGCCCACGCAATCGTTCCACTCTGATTGAAGAGCAGACATGCTCCGGCAACAACCATCAGTCCCGGTTTAAAATACTCCTGAAACCGTTCTCCCACAGTCAGATTTACAGGCATCGTTTTCTTGATTGACGATATCTGTAACAGTCCCATCAGAATGATTCCTGCTGCCAGAATATAGAATGCAAGACTTGCAAATACCCAGCCAAATACCAAAATACAGATTCCGGCAACTGACTTCACAATTCCATAATTTACGAGTCCTGCCACAAAATCCATAATGGCTCCAACAATTACAAATACTGCCAGAAGCGTAATGGCTGCGGTAATAATTTTTCCTTTCATAACAATCAGCAAAATTCCAAGCAATATGGATCCCAAAGCTGACGCTACGTTTTCTTTCTGGTTCATATGTTGTTCCTCCTTATCAATTATCTCCTATAATAACTCATCCAACAGCTTACTTCATATCTGCCTCAAATGCAACGGACAATTATGAATCTCTGTATGATATAAGCCATTCAACCAGATCTTCATACCCGATTGCCCGGCTGTAATAAGCGCCCTGGAATACATCACACCCCAATGCTTTCAGCTTCTCTAACTGTTCTTTTGACTCCACCCATTCTGCAATCGTTGTAAAATGAATCGACTCCCCAAGCTTGGTGATCGAACCGATGATTTCCGCATTGGTTTCGTTTTCAAGCACATTCCGCGTCAAAGATCCATCCAGTTTCACGACTGCAAAAAATCCTGTCTGCAAGTAGAGCAGGGAGGTATGCCCCATCCCAAAATCATCAATCAAAAACCGGTGTCCGTGCGCTTTCAATTCTTCTATTTTATGTACCACATCCTCTGTCGAAGATATCGCGTCCTGCTCAGTGATTTCAAGACACAACTGGCTACAGGAAATTCCATGTGTCTTCACGCTGTTTTCCACCGCTTCCACCAATCCATCCCACTGCAGTGACGCATTGGTCAGATTGACAGAGATATCAAAGCTTTCGTCTACATAATCAGTCAGTCTGGCTCTCGCCGCTGCCGCTTCATCTAAGATTGCTGCATCAAGCGCATGCATAATTCCAAGTTCTTTTGCAAGCTGAATGATAAGTGGTGGGTAAATATTTCCAAACACGGGATGATTCCACCGAATCAAAGCCTCCGCACCAGAACAATGCCCATTCTTGTCCACCTGTGGCTGATACATCAGAAACAGACTGTGATTTTCAACTGCCTCCTTCAATTCGCCGGCCAGCAGCCGTGCCGTATTTCCACATACATCTTCCCGTTTTGTAAATGCGAACAGAACTCCACTTTCTTCCTGCTTTTTGTATTCTTCTACCAATTGGTTCACATTCTGTATCATCTGCTGCCGGCGCTGCATTTCAAACATCCGGATAAACGGACGATATACAAACACGCCGGTCACAATGCATATAAGCTGAAGCACTACTCCTTTCCACGAACCAGTTGCCTGATATCCACTCAGAAGAACTGGCGTTGTCCACTCCACCGATGCTACCACATGTGGAACAATGCCAAAATACATTGCCGCATATGTAATCAGGAAATTCAGGATCGGAACTACCAAAAATGGTACAATAAAGATCGGATTCAAAATGACCGGAACTCCAAACAACGCAATCTCACTGATATTAAACAAAACTGCCGGTGCCGCCATACCCGCAACATTCCGCAGACTCTTCGTCTTCGCAAACAGCAAAACCGCGATTACAAGGCAGATCATCACGCCGGTTCCCCCCATGATTACGAACACATCCTGAAAAGACTTGCTGAATATACCAACAGATACATCTGAGAAATTCTGTTTGATCACAACATCCAATACATTGTTTCCATGCACCCCCAAAAACCAAAGTACATGTGTCTCCACAATGATTAAGATTCCAGACCAGAAATTATTATCAATCGAACCAAACAGACGATTTACTCCAAGCTCAAACAATTCCTGTACTCCATTTACCCCGCTCGTCACATATAGTACCTGATGAAACAAGTTAAACACGAATAATATCCCCAACGTACAGCCAATTCCATTGATTGCATGCATATAACCACTGTCAGTATCTATTTCCTTGTTTCTCACTGACATAAAATTTATATCCTTTAATTTGAAATACAAAAATCCTGCACCAAGGGATACAAACAGTGCAGTGAATGTATTCATATTGCTAAATGCCTTTATCGAAAAACTCCCATATTGGATTCCTACACATCCGGCAAAACTGACAAGCGTAACAACCGCCAGTACAATCGCATCCCCCGTCTCCACAAATCCACTTTTCTTTCTGGATTTGATCAGCGCATAGCTGACACTCGTCGTCACTGCAAGCAAAACCGCAAAAATATCATTTACACCATGATATATAAATTGCAGCATATCCATAACATGACCTGACCAGATATGTGCAATAAAATCCTGATAGCCTGCTATCGGCAGACTCATGATCATCAATGCGCCATAGCCAACAACAAGCAGGGGAATAAGCATAATCATCCCCTGGCGGATCGCACCAAAGGCACAGCTTTTTTCTATCTTATTCGTTGCTTTTAATACTCTGTTTTCTATTTTTTTCATTCGTATATTTCCTCAATTCATAATACTTTATTATAACATGGATACAGCACAAGCTCAACCACATCTGAACTTTCCTATTTACCAATTCTTTCACATTCACCCCAGAAGGAAATACATTTTCTGTAATTACATTTATAACAATACTATGCTATAATAAAGTTTACGACAGATGTATTTACAGACACCTTATAAAAACGAATGAAACTGATGAGCAACAGATTGCCACGGATATATATTCCACGAAGGAGAAAAATTATGAATTACGACGAATCTGTTTTTAAGGAAAAGGCGAACCGGAGAGCCAGACGGATCTGGATCATCTTCGCCGCATTGCTTTCTGCAAACTATGGTGCCGATGTGGCGAACCATCTACGTGGCACTACCTATTATATTTTTCTTTTTAGCGCTCTGCTGGCTGCCAGTCATCACCGGGGAGATTCTGCTTCGTGTGAAGGGCTTCGATACTGACCAATACAAATTCAACCTCGTGATCGGCTATGGCATTTTCTATACATTTGTATTATGCACGACAGAATCACCGATTGCATTCACGTATATCCTGCCCGTGACCAGTCTTCTGGTTCTCTATAAGAGTATCCGATTCATGGTAAGCTGCGGAATCGCAAACTCCCTGATTATCGTCGGAGGTGCTGCCTATCGTATCTCACAGGGATTCAACTCCGCCTCCGATATGAAGAATTATCAGCTCGAGCTCGCCTGTATCATACTCTGCTATATCTGCTATGTCATGTCCATCAAGCATCTGATTGAATCCGATGGTGCCATGACCGACAGCATCAAAGCAGACCTGCACCGCGTCATCACGACCGTGGAGCAGGTGAAGCAGGCATGTAACACGATCACAAACGGCATTACCGTTGTCCGTGAGCTTGCATCCGAGAATACACATGGTGCCACGATTGTTGTAGACAGCCTGAACCGGCTCAGCGATCATAACTCTGACTTGCAGAGCAGTACAACCTCGTCGAACGAAATGACGTCCGACATACACGCACAGGTCAACCATGTGGCAGAGATGATTGAGCAGATGGTCTCACTTACGAGCACTTCGGTGCAGCACGCGAAGGTAAGCTCCGAGGATCTGGCAGATCTTGTAACAACGACGAACACGATGGCTTCGCTCTCCGGGGAGATCGAGCAGACATTGCAGAATTTCAAATCTGAATTCGCCATGGTGAAGAACGAAACCGGTGTCATCGAGAATATCACATCCCAGACGAATCTTCTTGCATTAAATGCATCGATTGAAGCTGCCCGCGTCGGCGAATCCGGAAAGGGATTTGCAGTCGTAGCCGAGCAGATCCGTACATTAAGCGAGGAAACCAAGTCCTCTTCCAATCAGATTCGGCAGGCTCTCGAGCATCTTGAAGAGACTTCTGAGCGGATGACCGCTTCGATGGAAGAAACCCTGAAGCTGATCCAGCTCACATTGACCAAGGTCACGCAGACCGGTAAGAGTATGACGGAAATCGCTTCCGATACGAATAAGATCGGTGAGAATATTCAGGTTATCGACCACGCCATGAAGGAAGTCGAGGCTTCCAACATCCATCTTGTGGACAATCTGAATCAGGTAACGGATATCGTCGGCGACATGACAACCTGCATCAGCGACTCCAACGAGATCAACAACCGCATGCTCAGCAAATACGATGAATCAGCCAACAGCATCAACTCCATTGAGACCGTCATCGAATCCCTCATGTGCGAGCTTGGAATCGGTGGTTTCATGGGAACCGAAGATGTACAGCCTGGCATGAAACTGAGTGTGGCACTGAAGGACGGAAAGAACTATTACGGCGAGGTACTGACACGTGAGAACAATACGTTATCAATCACCCTTGCAAATGCACCGAAGCTTACGGAGGTGACAGAATGTAAGCTGCAAGTAACTGTCGGCAACGTGCTTTACTGCTGGGATCCGGCTAAGATTGTCCATACCGCGCAAGAAGCGGCTTCCCACTTCACGATTCAGATTGAATCCCGTCCGAAGATTAACAACCGCCGGAAATACCCTCGTCTGGATATCTCCAATGCCTGCACGATCACTCTGGCAGATGGCACAACAACCATGGAAGGCAAGCTCGATAACTTAAGTGCAAACGGCTTTGCGTTCCTGACACATGACAACTACTTTGCTACCCATAAGGGCGTCGACATCCGTGTGAAAATTCACAACTTTGACCTGCCTCAGCATGACGTACTGGAAGGACGTGTTATCCGCTGCTCTGATAATGAGGGGCTTTACATCGTCGGCTGCCAGATGCCGGGAGATGATTTCTTTATCCGGGATTATGTGAAGAGTCGGTTGTAATTGGAAAGCCTGCATACATCGCATAAATACGATGAATATTGTTGTATTGTTGCAAAGCAGGGTGCTAAACAAGCTGTAAAAAATGGTCATAAAAAACGCATGTCAAGTTGATTGACATGCGTTTTTCGTTCGTATTCTGTTGAGTTAAGTCTGCAAAAATCAAGCTACCAAAGGACATCAACAATGCTAATATCCCAATGAAAATCGAAATGATCTCATAAGCCGTCATCGGCGCCACGTCTACACTCCGTTTCGGTCGGTGCTAAACAAGTGTCCCCCGGACGCTTAACGCCCTGTCATGGGTACTTTCCTTAGATAGTATCCTAACATAAGAACTAATGCTTCTGCAAGGATAAATAAAAGTTATTGATTATCCCTCTACGTCGCAAAATACTATTTAGCATCGGTTACAATCGGAAAGTTCATTTCAACAATAAACTCTTTTTTTTCTATTTTTGCTTCAATCTCTCCATCCATCCGACTAACCAACTCCTTTGCAATAGATAGTCCCAATCCAGTAGATGTTTTACTTCTGGCAACATCTGCTTTATAAAATCGCTCAAATACCTGATCTATATTAATCTGTTCTGGATGTGTAACCTGATTGCTGATTCTAAGCACCGCCTGATTTTGATCACGTTCCAACACAATGCTAATCTTCTTTTCTCCATGATCCAGCCCATTTTTTATCACATTCTGGATAACACGGCGGAGTCCCTGCCTGTTTCCATGTATATACAACTGTTCTTCCGTAATCTGAATATCCGGCTGAATTTCCATTCTTACCCATTCATCATAGTATGAAAAAACTGTTTCTTTCAAAATCCGGTTCATACAGCACAATGTCAATTCCAAACTGTAAGATTCGTTTTTTAACTTTGTAAACATAAAAAGTTCTTCCAACATTTCATTCAGACTATGAATTCTTTCGTGGATAATGCTTAAATAACGTTTCTGATCCTCTATATTTTCACATTCTTCCATTAGCTGGAAATATCCGTCCAAAGATGTCAGTGGTGTGCGGATATCATGAGAAAGATTTGTATAAGTGTCCGTAATCAGAGCTTCTTTCTCCTGATAATGCTGCTTCTCTTTTCTTCGCAGTTCCAGAAGCTCATTCAACTTGTCAGAAAGCTTTCCTATTCCACCCACATCAAATTCATGGTTAATCAACATGTTACTGTCATGTTTCATCATAAACGCCAATTGGCGGCAGATGTCTTTCACCTGCCGCTGGTATTTCCACATAACAATAAATTGTAAGATAATAATTCCTGCTAATATCCCAATTACGATATACATCCGTTAAATATCCCTCTTTTGAAAAACAACGCTGCTTACTGATATCATCATAACGATGAACACTATTGCCACACCAAATGCCGTCAAACACTCATTTCCACTCGGATTCATAGGAAGCAGTGATAATTTTCCTGTTATCGTATACTTATAAATCTGGAAATTCTGAATTCCTATTTTTTGAATGGCACTATTGATCACCCCATACACAATGGTCATTACATTCATGCTAAGACAGACAGCAATGACCATGCTGATTACATTATTTTTCAAAACAATTGCAATCGCCATACAAATCAGCACAAGTGCATAATGAAGAGCCAGTTCAGTCACAAAATAAGATAAAATTGCCTTTGTATTTCCCCATTCCAATTCCCCGAAAACAATACCATTCGCCGCTGCCTGAAATAAGAATGCACCTGCCATTGTCAGTACCGTAAAGACAGCCAAGGCAATTGCCCTGGAAAAAATCAGAGTTCCTCTATTTCTAACCTGACCTCCTATATTCTTAATATATCCGCTACTGATATCCGCTGTTGAAAACAGAACAGTAAAAATCACCAAAAGCAGTGCATACAATTTTCCTTGGGAATTGGCAAAAAAGATATCATATACCGTCACCTTTTCTCCCGGCTCCGTAGGCAGCGTTACCATCATTCCCACATTAATATTATCCACAGCAGGTTCAGTAACCTGCTCCTGTTTCATGGCATCCTTTTCAGTCAAAAGCTCATAATCTGTCTTGCATAAAGATGTTGTAATCAATAATATTGCAGCCAGTACGATCCAGATTACATACATACTTTTGGTTTTAAGCATCCGGTATAAATCCATTTTTATTATATTAAGCATGATCCGCACCTCCCGTCAGATTCAGAAAATAAGTTTCCAGTTCTTCACTGGTTATGGAAATCCCTTTTACCGGAATTCCTGACTTTGCAAGTTCCATATTCAACGCTGCACTTTCATTCAATCGTTCAAAAATATGAATATGCTCTTTATCTGTTACCTGATAGTTGGTAAATCCCATAGAATCCATCACCGGAATCGCCTGTTTCGGATGATCCAATGTCAACTCTATCCGTTCACTGCATCTTCTTATTAATTCTTCTCTTGTAATTTCCTGTAATAAACTTCCATTATGAATAATTCCATAATCAGTAGCAATCTTCGATAATTCCTCAAGAATATGACTGGAAATGCATATTGTCATATTTTTCTCTTTCTGAAGTCTCTGAATCGTATCCCGGATCTCTGCAATACCCTGTGGATCCAATCCATTGATTGGCTCATCAAGAACTAATAAATCTGGTTCTCCAACCAAAGCAAGACCAATTCCCAAACGCTGTTTCATTCCAAGTGAAAAATGTTTTGTTTTTTTCTTTCCCACATCCTCCAGACCGATAATTCTCAATATTTCTTCAATATAACTTTTTTTCTTTATTCCAAACAGCTTGCATTTGATATTCAGATTTTCATATGCAGTCATATTTCCATAAAGTCCCGGTGCCTCAATCAGACATCCTATCCGTGATCGAACTTTTTGCAAATCCTTTCCCTTGTATCCGAACATCTCGATTTCTCCACAAGTTGGCTTGGAAAGTCCACTGATCATCTTCAGACAAGTTGTCTTCCCAGCTCCATTCCGACCGATAAAACCATAAATAGCACCTTTTTTAATATGCATATTGACACTGTCCACAGCTTTATGGTGTCCATATTGCTTAGTCAAATTTCTTGTTTCCAATAACATTTCGCTCAAGTTTTTCATCTCCTTTTTCTTATCTGCATTTATCATAAAGGAATAATCCTAATCAAACGCAAATAAATAGTAAAAAAAGAGTAAAGATTATAGATGAAGACGATAACCGATTCCCCAGACTGTTTCAATATATTCCTCAGTTGTAACTGTTTTTATCTTTTTACGAATATTGCTTATATGTACATCCAGAGTTTTTGTTTCACCCATATATGGTTCGTCCCACGCATATTCAAAAATGTCCTCTTTACTGAAAACCTGCTTCGGATTTCTGAGCAGTAATTCTAAAATCGCAAACTCCTGTCTTGTTATCTTAGGAAGTATTTTTCCACCAATGCTGACCTGAAAAGTAGCTTTGTTCAATACCATCTCTCTGAACGAAAGGTTAGATTCTTTTATTTCCTTTTCTTCTGTATGACGAAGCTGTACCTGAATTCTTGCCAGTACCTCTCTGATTTCAAAAGGTTTCGTTATATAATCATCAGCCCCACTAGTTAAAACCTTTACCTTTTCATCCAAGCTATCTTTCGCAGTCAAAACAATAACCGGAAGATTTCCCTTTTTCCGTATTTCCTCCAGAACTGCTTCTCCTGTAATTCCCGGCAACATCAAATCCAGCAACACCAGTGCATAGCTATGCTCCTGCATATTCAAAAGCAGCTTTGCCTCAGTTCCGGAAAACGCCTGCTCACAGGAATAGCCTGCTTTGGATAATGCTTCCTCAAGCAGATTATTGATATTTGTATCATCTTCTACAATCAGTATTTTCTGCATGATAGTTCTCTCCTCTATTTTACACTGTAAAAACATTATTTTCTTGCATTATACGCTTTTCCCTTTTCCCCCGCAATTACTACCCACAGATCTCTGGAATTCTCCAGTACATAACATACTTTTTGTTCCAGCTGAACTTATAATTTTCAGTATTGCTGTGCTTCCAAGATGCATATATCACTTTTTCCTTACCATTATGCCTTTATTTCTCCATCAGTGCTTTCGCAACCCTTATCCCGCCCACAAATAGAGCCAAACTAGAGCCATTTGATAAAACAAATGCCGGAAGCCCGCATAAATACAGGCTTTCGGCATTTTAGTCCGTTATTCAAACTCATTATATCCCAGGTTGCACTTAACTTATTTTAGTTAAGTTTTAATTGAGTATGGGGCATATTAATATATCAATTACACTATTTATTTTGACCTACTGAATGGTTGTTGCCAAACTGTTGCCACAAGGATATTATAATATTAAACTTGCGTATATGCAATATTCAATTATTCCTTGATATTGAAATGATATTTTTTTGCTCTCATTTCAAATGCATCTTTTGTACCTTCCATAACATCACAAATCTCTTGTCTTATACTTTCATCATCCATTGTTCCTGTTTGATTAACTTGAATAATATCTGTTTCAGAGTCCATCGAAATAATATATTCAGAGTCTCCATTCACTGGTATATTAGCATTATGTGTAACAACAATAATTTGTCTCTTCGATTTTGCAACCTTAAGTCTAGCAACTATTAAGTCATATACTAATCTATTATCCAAATCATCCTCTGGCTGATCCAACAATAACGGTTGATTTCCATAAGCAAGCAAAAAGGTCAAAATCGTAGTTGTTTTTTGTCCCGCTGATGCATTTGATAAAGGAATAAATTTTTTTGCCTTTTCTGGTCTATAAGATACAATCAAATCGTCATCTGGTATAAACGCAATCATTCTTGCAAACGAGTCTTCTGCTATACTTGTTATAATATCTCTTGTCTTTTTACTTAATGATTTCTGATCTTCTTTATTTCTAATAGATATGAGCATTTTTTTATACTTTTCAATTCCATCTTCTTTTTTAAAATATAAATCCGCTAGTTCATTAATATCATCATCTACAGATGTGATTTCCTTTTGCATAATAGCTTTCAAATTGTTAATAAATGAATTTCTGTTCCTATTCTTAGCCAACTGGAACTTAACATTCTTATCATTACCAATAACTTCTTGAATAAAATTATTTCTTAGTTTATATATTATATCAACTTTATTTCTATACACACTTTCTAATGATTCATATTCCTCTTCTAGTTTACATAATTGCTTTTCCTTGATTAGAATCCTATCAATTTCTTCTTTCTTATTATTTCTCTGCTCCATAAGAGTATCGAGCTTAACAGTATCCAATCCATTATCTTGTAGATTTTGCATAACAGATACATACTTATTTTGAATTGCTATTCTTTTCTTTTTCCATTCAGTATTATCAACTTTTTCAAATAACTTGTCATTTTTTGATAACATTTCATTGCAAAATTGATTCAAACGATTAATATCTAACTTAAACTCGTTCAAATCTTCTTCCAATAGCGACTTTATTTCAGAATCTGTCACATCATCATATGCTATAACTACTTCATCCAAATATTTCTTTATTTCATCTATTTTATTCTTTTTTCTGTCAATATAAGATAAAAGAGCTTTTTCTTGATCATCAAATAATTGTTTTTCCTTAAGTGTGTCAGAAATACCACTTTTTTCATATTTAGAAATTTGGCTCTCAATATCTAATAATTCTGTTTCCAATCTTGGCTTATCAAGAATTATTCGTTTACTATTGCTAATCTCCAATGCCTTTGATACTAAATTATTTAATGCAGCATCCTTCTCAGATAAACATTTTGGTAATTCTTTTATATCCGCATCAATAATTGCCATTAAAGAATTTGAATCCATTGCAAGTTCATAAATCTGCTTTTGCGTAAATATTTGTGCTTTAAATAAATCCAGAAAATGCTCATCCTCTATGACATTCCACTCTCCATCAATATACTTAAATATTTTTCTAGTCTGATTCTCCATTCCCTTAATATCGGTGACTTCTATTTTATATAAATCACTCAATCGTTCAATAAATACTGAAACTTGAGATGTTCTTTTGAATATTCCCTTTCTTGTTCCACTACTCTTTGACTTACCATTTTCTTTATAAAAATTTTTCTGTTCTTCTGATATAACGTTTAAATTTTCGCCAGAGAATGAATTCATCGCTCCAGCAATAGTTCTAATTATTGAAGATTTTCCACTTCCTCTACCTCCAATAATTGTATTCATTTGCGGATTAAAGGAAATTTTTATATCTTCTTTTTCATTCAAAATACAATCAGAAATTTGTATTTTTCTGATAATCATATCTGGCTGCTTATCCGGTATATTAGAACACTCTACATCTTTCCTAACTCTCATATCATATGAAATTAAGGCTTGTCTTACACTTTCCAAGTTAGGAGTCTGGGACATTTTTAACCATGTATACGATTTTCCTATTCCCCACAATCCATGTTTTGACGATTTATCCGAAAATGGATTATCTGAAAATCTTAACATAGGAACATCTATATTTTTTGCCATTTCATATACTTTACGCCATTTCTTTGCTTGTTCCTCTGATATTGGTTTTCCATACTTTTCAGTTAATTTTTTTGAAATCATAGCAATTCCTTCTTTAGCGTAATTATCCCAAATATCATTATTGACCACTTGAACAGCATTAATATATTTTCTATCTAAAAGCTTACATATATTATCATGACTCATATCTGAGAGTCCACTAAATTCATCTATATGTGCAGGAATTACTAATGCGCCCATTGATTGAGCAGTTTCACATGCATGAAAAATATCTCCGTCTGCTGTATGTCCACTGTCCCCAAGATTTGATTTAAATATCTTTAACTGATTTAAAAATTCTTGTACAGTATTACCATCACAGTCTATATCAAATAATACCAAAATGTGAATTTTACTTGTGTCACAAGATAATTCAACACCAGGAAATACAACTATATTATTTTCCTCTCCAAGCTTTTTTATTTCATCAATTTCTCTATAATCATTATGGTCTGTAACTGCAATGCAATTTAATCCTTTATTTTTTACTTCCGTAATCCAATCATTAACTGTGTCATTATCTTTATTCTGATAGCAACTGCTAGTCATTGTATGTAAATGAAAATCGCATTTATACCATCTTAACCCTACATTTTCCATAATGCCTCCTCCTTTTCACTTTTATAATACCTAATTTACTACTTGCAGTACCTTTCTGACTGTTTCTGACTGCATCAACATCCGTATCTTCTCACTTCCACCTTTAACTTCTGGCTTTCCACACCTAAGACTATCCGGATGTTCAGATACGCAGCAATCTTTATACCAACATTCACCCATAAGTGGACCTTTAACAGACCACTTCTCGTTTTGTGTAAATTCGCCTACCAGTGATTTCATCACTCGCTCTGTAGAATATCTCTTAAAACTAGCCAAATACTGTAAAGTCTTCTCGTCATCAATCTTTGACAAATTTATTCTATGATCCTCAATTGCCGACAAAACATCTTCACGAATCTTGATTTTATCTGCCTTACCGGTGCCCGTCCAAGTAACCAGCTTGCCAAATGCAAGAATTAGATACTCAAAACAAATCATATCAAGAATGGTAACCTTACCTCCCGACTTCTCTGATATTGATTTCAGCATACGATACTTATTTCGAATATCCTGATTGTCAACCACATAATCAAATGCAATATAGTACTTGTCATCCGCTTTAATTTCTAAATCTGACAATGCATCCAATATTCCTTGATTGCTTTCTTTACTTTCGATTGCGAGTTCATTATCAAAGAAAAGTTGGTTAATCAATTGCCAGAAGTGAAGTCCTGCACCTGTATCTTCTGTCCATAAATATTTCATATCACAACTCCTCTTCCAGTGTTATCCTGTTATCTTCCAGTTTCAACACTTTAAAGCTCTTATCCGATACATTGAGCCCATCACAATTTCTTAAGAAAAGCATATACTGATTGGAAAACTCAAAATTGATGAATCTCCTGATATCATCATCAATCAAAATATCTGCATTATCAATCACAATAAAATTATCCCTACACTGTTTAACTGCCTCTAAAAGATTATCTGATTTGTAATTAAACAATTTAATCGCTTTATATTCATCGGTAAATCTTAAGTCTTCTAAAATCTCATACAGAACTGTTTTTCCTGTGCCACTATCTCCACCAACGAGAGTTATTCTGTCATCAAACATCAAATCGTATGAAAATGGATCTGCTTTAAATGTAATATTCTTATAGATCATCTGCTTCTCTCCTTTCATACTCTTTACTCCACCAAGCATTGTATCCTGAATTACCGGTTACTATATCTTTATCATTAAACCTGATTTCTACATCATCCGGAATCTCTGCAAGCGTAGGGCGTGACATATATATCTTTATATCATCCATCGCAAATATAAATTTTAATACATTTGGACCACATTCCTCTACGCACACCACCTTATCAGGATGCTTTACAATATTGAGTAATGTCTTACATCCAGATGATAAATTACGTATTGTACCCAATCCATACTTTGTTTCAATATGTTTATCTGGTGTCAATTTTGCCTCATCCACTTGCTGAATGAGCTTTATTTCATTTTCAGACATTTCTTCATTACCTGTATTCAAATTGAAATACAAGTCATTTTGAAGAATCCAATCTTTTGACTCTTTTTTTTCTGTATATATATCAATCATTCGATGCCACTCCTTTAAACAGATTTCATTCTTGATTATTGATAATCCTTACATAAAATACGGTATTTACTTATGTCGTGTTTGGATCGTTATCACTCAAACTCTTGGGCTGAGAGATTTGTCTGGCTGTTTATCAGTACACATTTGTGTGTTTTATTCTTCATATTCATCTTATTTCGCATTTTTGTGTACCTCATCTAATATTTTTAGAGCCAAAATAGAGCCATTTTTTAACACACAATTGTATTTATCGCAATTGATGCGGCATTGGCTGCAGCACGTGAATCTCCAGGTGTCTTTCCTAATGTAATCATATATCTATCATCACCATGGAAATATAATTTGTTATGTTTATTTTCCCGACTAATAAATCCCAATTCAATTAATCTTTTTTTGTCTTTTGAACTAATTCTATCTACTTGACTTAATATATTTTTCAGTTCTCGTTCTAATTCTTCTCCTTTTCCAATAATCTCATTGCTCTCCAAAAGTGCTTTTAATACATGATATTTTCTCCAACCTACTTGGTTTGGATCAGTATCCATTTGCGACTTTTCATTCTGCAGCAATCCCATAATCATATCTTTAATTTCTCCATCATAAAACTCTGTTTCATCACACTCAAATACTATATTGCCATGCTGCTCTCTTCTTTTATTTTGAAACGCATATTCATAATTCTGAACCTTGCTTCTAAGCTCATTAAGTTCTGCTTCCATCTCTTCCACTATTTGAGCATGCTCATTTTCCTTAATTTTAAGTATTTCTTCACATGCATTTTCCAGTTCTGAATTTTGTTGTTGATTCTGCCTATATTGAGCTAACAAATTTTGATATCTAATAGTTCCCCATGTATATTTGTCTTCCACTTTAACTTGTGCCAGTCTCCTACATAAAGAATTGACTATCTTCGCTCTAAATGAATTTCCATTTTCAAACTCGTCTGGTATAAATCTTGAACCAACTTTATCAGTATAATAAATATGTACAGCACCATTAAATGGATTTATTCCATCTGTTTTTTCTTTCAACTTTGAAGATAATTCCGTACTGTCCTCAACCATTACATGTGCAGTTCCAGCCAAATCTTTTGCCAACTCATTTGTATCCAAAATTGTATTATTATCAATAAACTTTTTTGTTACATATACAACTGGAAGTAAATATTTTGTTTTTCCAGATATAATTTTTTCTGCTTTCTCCAAATTATCCTCTTTTATAAGAAATGTTTTATCTGAGATTGGCAAATCATTATCCATTGCTCCGTATCCTAACTTCAATATCGTTTTCATTAATCTTGGACGATTAAATTTTCTGGATACATAACTCTCCTTATCCGCTGCATCACGTGCCAATCTCACTAATATTATATTATTTATGTCGCCTTTCTCATAAACAAAATCATTCGTCCAAATAACATTCTCATCATCTCTATTTTCCAATCTTAATGCCAATATTTTTTTATCAATAGATTGAACAATAGATAGTTTCTGCTTTTCCGTCTCTATTTCATATAGTGGTTCACCATTCCAACATATTGAATTAAATCCATAATGTGGACTACCATTAACCCAATCAAATGCCAATTCAATGAATTTTTCCATTGTTAATTCTTTATTCACATAAAACTTTGTAGAAAATATAATCATACCCTCTTCTCCTTTGTCATTTATTAATTAAATTTATTTCCTTGCTTTCTTATTATTAGTTTACCATAGAATAATCTGTTTTCCAACATAATACCGCTTTTATAGATATTTTTCAAAGCATGTAGGATTACAATTGATATGAGATATCTAAGGCTACCCTCATCTTACCTACTGCGCTACCGCTTATTATCCTCCTCAGCTCGATTCCGCTTCGCTCCATCTCGCTGTATGTTGTCGCCAAATACATAAATTCAAATACAGCATTCGGCCTATCAACCGAATGTCTCTATACAACAAAAGAGAGGATACTCACATGCAAGCATGTGTATCCTCTCTTTGTTGCATGACATCTGCTTCGCAGATGCTGTATTTGATTTTATGTGCTTGGCTCGTTATCACTCAAACTCAATCGTTCCAGGCGGTTTACTCGTCAGATCATACATTACACGGTTTACGCCCTTTACTTCATTTATGATTCTTGTCATAACCTTCTGCAGTACCTCGAATGGGATCTCGGAGCAATCCGCGGTCATGAAATCGCTGGTATTGACTGCACGGAGTGCAATTGCGTAATCATAGGTACGCTCGTCGCCCATAACACCGACACTACGCATGTTGGTCAGTGCTGCGAAATACTGTCCCAGGTTCTTGGCAAGTCCTGCCTTGGCGATTTCCTCGCGGTAGATGTAATCGGCATCCTGCACGATGCGAACCTTGTCGGCAGTTACTTCACCGATGATACGGATACCAAGTCCCGGTCCTGGGAATGGCTGACGGTATACCAGATATTCCGGGATGCCAAGTTCCAAGCCGGCTTTTCTTACTTCATCCTTGAAAAGCAGGCGCAACGGCTCAATGATTTCTTTGAAATCAACATGATCTGGAAGTCCACCCACATTGTGGTGACTCTTGATGACTGCGGACTTTCCAAGTCCGGACTCGATTACGTCTGGATAGATTGTTCCCTGTACCAGAAAGTCTACTGCACCGATTTTCTTCGCTTCTTCCTCGAATACACGGATGAACTCCTCACCGATGATCTTACGTTTTGCTTCTGGCTCAGTAACGCCAGCTAACTTCTTATAATAACGCTCCTGTGCATTGACACGGATGAAGTTCAGCTCGTATGGACCATCCGGTCCAAATACTGCCTCAACCTCATCGCCCTCGTTCTTACGAAGTAAGCCGTGATCAACGAATACACAGGTAAGCTGCTTTCCTACTGCTTTTGAGAGAAGAACGGCTGCTACGGAGGAATCGACACCACCGGACAAGGCACATAATACCTTTCCGTCTCCAACCTTCTCACGGATCTCACGGATTGTTGTCTCAACAAATGAATCCATCTTCCAGTCGCCGGAGCATCCACATACGTTATAAACGAAGTTTGACAGCATCTTCTGTCCTTCCTCGGTATGCATAACCTCTGGATGGAACTGTGTCGCATACAGCTTACGCTCCGGGCACTCCATTGCCGCAACCGGGCAGACTGGTGTCTTCGCAACAACCTTAAACCCTTCCGGTGCCTTTGAGATATAATCGGTGTGACTCATCCAGCAGATTGTCTGTGGCTTTACACCCTGGAAGATAGCACTGCTGTTATCTACATCCACTTCGGTTCTGCCATACTCACTGACTGGCGCAGTTTCCACGGTACCTCCAAGCATATATGCCATCAACTGCGAGCCATAACAGATTCCGAGAATCGGAATTCCCAAATCAAATATTTCCTTCTGATAGCGTGGTGAATCCTCGCCATACACGCTATTTGGGCCACCCGTGAAAATGATTCCCTTTGGATTCATTTCCTTGATCTTGTCGAGCGACAAGGTGTACGGATGCACCTCTGCATACACATTACATTCACGGACACGACGTGCAATCAACTGGTTGTACTGACCACCAAAATCAAGCACGATAATCATTTCCTTATTCATGTGCGTCTCCCTTCTTCTCTGATTTATTGTATTTCTTGCCACCATGCAATAACGTGATGACCTGCGCACGCATCAGCGTGCTTCATTATATCATGTGTTGTAACCACGATTGTATATAATTACTCATCCTCTTATTATATTTTATAAGAAAATAAGCAAGAGTCCTATCTTTCGATAAAACCCCTGCTTATTATACTAATTATTTAGCATCTCTGCAATAACTTCCTGCGCTTTTTGTAACTGCGTATCATCTGCACGGTCAATATTGACGGCGGATGTCTGTCCATCTGGAAGTTCTACCTCATAATCTGGTGTAATGCCCTTCTTATGAATATCGTTTCCATTTGGTGTAAAATACTTTGCAACCGTAAGCTTCACAGCAGTTCCATCGGAAAGCGGTATGACTGACTGAACGATACCCTTACCAAATGTCGTTGTACCAACCAGCTTCGCCTTACCTGAATCCTGCATTGCTCCGGAGAAAATCTCAGATGCACTGGCACTGTTGCCATTTACAAGTACAACCAATGGAATATCTACGCTGTGCTTTCCCGTATCTTTGTACTCACCAAGCACATTTCCATCACGGTCCTTCGTGGATACGATGACACCGTCGTCCATGATATAATCGCACATATCAACAACGGCTGTCAGAAGTCCACCCGGATTATCACGCAAATCAATGATAGCTGCCTTGGCTCCATTTGCCTGCACCTCATCGATAGCATCTTCAAATTCCTGTGCTGTATTGTCGTTGAACTGTGTAACTGCGATATAACCAACCTGATCATCCAGCATCTCGCTTTCTACCGTGTAATTCTCCACAGTACGACGCTCTACATCAAACTCCAGATAATCGGATTCGCCCTGACGGTAAATCTTCAGATGTGCCTTCGTTCCTTCTTCGCCACGGATCATATCTACTACCACAGAAAGCTCCTGATCGGTAATCTCCGTGTCATCTACCTGAACTAAAATATCGCCTGCCTTCAGTCCAGCCTGCTCAGCCGGGCTGTTCTTGATCGGACGTACGATTTCGACACGCATATCGGAATTCATCGTCACAACTGCACCGATACCTACATATTCACCCGAAGTATCTTCCTGCAGTTCTGCATACTCTTCCTTTGTATAATAGACAGAGTACGGATCATCCAGACCATCCATGATTCCGTCATACAACGCTTCTTCCTGCTTATCACGGTCAACATCGAAATAATAATACTTGTCAATCAGGGAATTGATCTCATCGACCTTCTTTGCAACCGAACTGTCCTGCCACAGATCCGATGCAACTACTGGTTCTGACGTATCTGCCTGTGTTGCATCCGAATCCGTCTGTACATCAATGGATTCCCGTGTATTCTTCTTTGACTCTGTCTGATTTCCACAACCGATACATGCAACAGATAACGCGGTTGCCAACGCCAAAGCCCATAGTTTTTTCATGTTCTTTTTCACGTCTACTTTTACTCTCCTTTAACCTTGCGCTTTCATCTTATTGTAAATACGGCCATGGATCAACATAGCTGCCATTGATTCTTAATCCAAGATGGCAATGTGGACCTGTCGAATTTCCGGTACTTCCCGCAAGCGCAATGACCTGTCCACGCGATACCGTCTGTCCCACACTGACACACAAGCTTGAATTATGCATATATGTAGTTGACATAGACGAACTGTGTGCAACCGTTACATAATTACCCATCGAGCTTGAATAAGACGCCGCAATTACCGTTCCAGCCTCGCATGCTACAATCGGTGTTCCTGTCGGACATCCAATATCCAATCCCTGATGATATCTCGAACCAATACCTCCAGGACTCTCTCTCGGTCCAAATCTGGAAGTAACCGTTCCTCCAGTTGATACTGGCCACTGCAGGCTTCCACCTGTATATGTGATATTTACATCTGTCGGTGCCGTTGTTGTGCTTCCTGCAGCTGCTGCCGCGGCCGCTGCGGCTGCCTGCTGCTGTCTATATGCTTCCTCCGCGGCTGCGATTGCCTGATTGGTTGCCTCGATATCCTGCTCCAGCTCTGCAATCGTTGCCTCGTAATCACCGATGGATGATTCGTAGTTTGCTACCTGTACCTGCTTACCCTCGATCATAACCTCGACAGCAGCCTTGTTGTCTTCCACTTCCAGTTTGATATCCTCAACATCCTTCAGATCTTTTTCCAGACCGGCCTTTGTATCTGCGATCGTCTGTCGTGTCTCTACCAGATCATCAAACATATTCTTATCGTAAGAATAAATCTGATCTGCATATTCTGCCTGATTTACGATATCAGAGATATCAGAGGTAGAAAACAGGACATCCAGATACGATGGATTACCATTTTCGTATGAGTATTTGATTCGCTCTTTCATCGCCTCATACTGTTCCTGTTCCTTCTCCTGTGCAGCCGTAAGCTCGGTCTGCTTCGTCTCAATATCGGCTTCGAGCTGAGTCTGCTGCGCCTCCAGATCCGTAATTTCATTTGTATATTCCGTTACCTGCGCATCCAGTTCTGCAATCGCATCCAGAATCGAATTCTGTTCTTTCTCCAACTGGGCGAGAACGGCTTCTGCTTCTTCCTTCTTGCTTTCCTTCTGATCTTTCTGATCCTTCAGGTCCGAAATACTCGTCGCATTTACCGTCATACTCATGCTTCCAGCCACAGCAAATGCAATGATTGCTCTCACAAGCTTTTTACACTTCATATGCTTCCCTCCTAAACTTTCAAATGTTTCCGTGTTGTCAATAAACTACCAATCAAACCAAGTCCGATACCAATACCCGCAGATAATGGAATCAGAACTGCAAATATCTCCTTTGCCGGTACAAATGCAAATAAGCTCTGTACAACGGAGAACCGGCCGATGATGTACTGAACCACTGTATCATACATATAGTAGATCAAGATCAATGGAATCAATGATCCCACAAGTCCAATCACAACACCCTCTACAATGAATGGCGCACGTACGAAGAAGTTTGTCGCACCAATCAGCTTCATGATACCAATTTCTTCCTTACGCACAGTAATACCGATTGTAATCGTATTACTGATCAGGAAGATCGATACGAGCAACAGGATCACAATAATTCCGATGGATGCATAGCTGACAACGCTGTTCAGTGCTGCCACACCGTCTGCAGTTACCTCGGAGCTAAGTACCTTACGTACACCGGTCAATCCCTTTAAGTACTGTACAAATTCTGCCTGATTTGACAGATCCTTCAATGTGATCTTATATGATGCACTGTTCTTCAATGGGTTGTCCCCCTGGAATGCATCAATCGCTGCCTGCGGATCATCAAACTTCTCTTCTGCATACTGCTTCCATGCCTCATCTGCGGAAATGAAATCCAGTGTATTGACCTCATCACGCAGTCGAATCTGCTGACCGATCATCGTGATATTCTCATCTGTTACACCTTCATCAAAGAATACAGAGATCGTAACTGTATTCTCCAGATCCGTCATTGCTGTACGGAAATTCACGATCACACAATAAAATAAACCAAATAAGAACAGACAGGAAACAATTGTTCCGATTGATGCCAATGAGAACAAAAGGTTTCGTTTAATATTTTTAATACCCTGTCTGATACTATACATGAATGAACTAATCCTCATCGATATACCCACCTTTTTGCTCATCGCTGATTATTTCGCCATGCTTCAACGTGATTACACGTTTCTTCATCATATTGACGATCTCTTTGTTATGCGTTACAACGACAACCGTTGTTCCTTTCTTGTTGACATCCTCCAGAAGGCGCATAATTTCCCATGAATTTTTCGGGTCCAAGTTACCAGTCGGCTCATCCGCAAGCAGGATCTCTGGCTTATTTACCAGTGCTCTCGCAAGTGCAACTCTCTGCTGCTCACCACCGGACAACTGCTTTGGAAATGACTTATATTTATCCGCAAGTCCAACCAATGTCAACATCGCTGGTACCTGCCGGCGAATGTAGCGGCTTGGCGTCTCAATGACACGCTGCGCAAATGCAACATTCTCATATACCGTACGATCCTTGAGCAACCGGAAGTTCTGGAATACAACACCGATCTTACGACGGATCTTCGGAATATTTTTTCTCTTTAATTTACTGTAATCTGTGTCTGCAACCTTGATCTTTCCAGAGGTTGGATCTAACTCCTTTAACAACAGCTTAATCAGCGTCGTCTTACCAGATCCGGAAGAACCTACGATAAACACAAACTCGCCTTTTTCTATCTTCAAACTTACATCGTTCAAGGCATACGTCTTACTCGCCGGATACCTCATCTTCACGTGACTCAGTTCTAACATCTTATTATCTCCTTTTGAGCGTATCTTTTAATACTCTAACGATTCCATGTACTTCATATATTTCACAACCATAAGAGCAATCTTGAAGGTAATGGCATCCTCGAATACCCGGAGGTCAAGTCCGGTACTCTTCTGAAGCTTATCCAGACGGTAAACCAAAGTATTACGGTGAATGTAAAGCTGACGGGATGTCTCAGATACATTCAGGCTGTTCTCGAAGAACTTGTTGATTGTTGTCAATGTCTCCTCGTCGAACTCGTCTGGTGATTTACCATCAAAAATCTCCTTGATAAACATCTTGCAAAGTGGAAGTGGCAACTGATAAATCAATCGACCGATTCCAAGATTGCTGTATGCGATAATCTTTCTGTCGCTGTAAAAGATCTTCCCTACGTCCAGTGCAAGCTTTGCTTCCTTATAAGAACGGGACACTTCTTTGATTTCGTTGACGATTGTACCGTATGCAACATTGACCGATGACATGGCTTCTGTATTCAGCATATCCACAATTACTTTTGCCGTCTTGCGCATGTCCTCGTAAGTCTCACTCGGCTTTATTTCCTTGACAAGAATAATATTCTTCTCGTCAACTGCCGTAATGAAATCCTTTGTCTTGCTGGAGAACAAGGTTCTGACTGTCTCCAATGCATTGGTATCCTTCTCCGTCTTTGTCTCGATAATAAACACGATACGTTTTACATCTGTCTCAATGTGCAGCTTCTTCGCACGGTTGTAAATATCCACCAAAAGCAGGTTGTCAAGCAACAGGTTCTTGATAAAGTTGTCCTTATCAAAACGCTCCTTATATGCCACCAGAAGATTCTGAATCTGGAAAGTTGCCATCTTTCCGATCATATAGACATCCTCGGCATCCCCTTTTGCCAGTATGACATATTCCAGTTCATTCTCATCATACACCTTAAAAAACTGGAAGCCACGAATCACCTGACTGTCCGCTGCTGATTCAGAGAATTTCACAACCTCATCCTCATACTCTTCCATTCCGCGCATAGTTGTCGCAAGTATCTTACCTTCGGTATCCATCACACAGAGTTCTACACGTGTAATTGACTTAATTCCAGTAACCGTATCCTGCAGTATCTGATTCGAAATCATTCGTCCACCCCTATTCTTTGTTGTGAATTTTTAAAAATTCTGTAACAAAATTGTAACATTTATATATTCTTCTGTCAATGTCAAATACTTTCCAATTATTCGACATTGCCTATACTCATACAAAGTACATTCTACACGAAAAATGCAAAAAAAAAAAGAGGAAACGCATAATTTTTATGCATTTCCTCTGAAAAATCACACTTTGTTCAAATTTTAGAACCAAGCACCTGACTAGTTGATGATGATCTCCTCTGTCTCCTTATCGAAGATGTGGATCTTGCTCAGGTCAAATGCGAACTGAACTGTATCACCAGGTCTTGCTGTTGTACGTGCATTTACTCTTGCTGTGATATCGAACTGATCGATTGTGAAGTACAGATATACTTCAGCACCAAGCATTTCGTAAATATTGATTCTTGCATCGATAACACTCTCAGGTGAAGACTCGATGAAGAGCTGCTCATCATGAATATCCTCTGGACGGATACCAAGAACAACTTCCTTATCAAGGAAATCACCGCTGATAAGCTTCTGAGCCTTAGCATCAGGAACCTTGATTGAGTGAGAACCGAACATAAGTAATACGTCTGCTCCAGACTTAACAACCTTACAATCGATGAAGTTCATAGGTGGCATACCCATGAATCCAGCTACGAACAGGTTGCATGGCTTGTCATACAGATTCTGAGGTGTATCAACCTGCTGGATGATACCATCCTTCATAACTACGATTCTTGTACCAAGAGTCATAGCCTCTGTCTGGTCATGTGTTACGTAAATGATAGTTGTCTGCAGTCTCTGGTGAAGCTTAGAGATCTCAACACGCATCTGAACACGAAGCTTAGCATCCAAGTTTGAAAGAGGCTCGTCCATAAGGAATACCTTAGGCTCACGAACGATTGCACGTCCCATAGCCACACGCTGTCTCTGACCACCTGACAAAGCCTTTGGCTTTCTGTCAAGCAGATGCTCGATATCAAGAATCTTAGCAGCCTCATGTACCTGCTTATCAATCTTCTCCTTTGGTACCTTTCTAAGCTTCAGACCGAATGCCATGTTATCATAAACTGACATATGTGGGTACAAAGCGTAGTTCTGGAATACCATCGCAATATCTCTGTCCTTAGGCTCTACATCGTTGACCATCTTGTCACCGATCCAAAGCTCACCGGAACTGATATCCTCAAGACCTGCGATCATACGAAGTGTTGTTGACTTACCACATCCTGAAGGTCCAACGAAGATGATGAACTCTTTATCTTCAATATCCAAGTTGAAGTCCTTTACAGCGTTGAAGCCATTTGGATAAATTTTATAAACATTCTTAAGTTGTAAACTAGCCATTTTGATTTTTCCTCCTTAGATTTTAGCTATAATCATCTGACTCATGATGTTTGTATGATACACCAAATGACCCGAAGTTGCCATATTACTATTCAACAAATAAGGCTGAAAAATATTGTGTAATTTGTATATGAAAAATTTTTTCATGATTTTTTTGTGGATTTTTCACAAACTTTACCGAATTCTGACTAGCTATATTTTGTGAAACCTTCACCATAAGCCTCCCGAATATCCCCCACAAAACAGATTGCCCGGTCATCCAGCTCATAAATTTTCCGCTTGACATTTACCATTTCTTTTGAACTAAGTGCACAGAGCAGCATCTGCTTCGGGCAGCCGGTATATCCACCCTGTGCCGGAACCCGCGTAACGCCCCGTCCCAGTTGTCCGGTAATGTATTCCGCAAGGGCTTTTTCTTCATTCGAAATAATATACATAAGTTTTGCATGGTTTGGTCCCTCCAGCACCAGATCAGAGACCTTTGTCATGACAAACAGGACAATCAGTGCGTAAATTCCATTGCGAAGCCCAAACACGCCGATTCCGAACAGAATAATGATGCCATCCACGATTGCCATCAGCTTTGGAACGGATACATGTGGAATACGCCGGTTGATGATCTGTGCTGTCATATCCGCACCGCCCGAGGACGCATTTTGCAGGAAGATCAAGCCAAGTCCGCCACCCATGATCACGCCGCCACACAGCCCATCTACCAGTACATCACCGGTCAGAAGCGGCAGTGGACGGATCAATCCGAGAAACACAGACAGACACACCGTCGCATAGACTGTCCGGTAAAATATCAGCTTCCCAAGTACCTTATATCCTATGATAAACAACGGAATATTGACCGCCGCATTAACCAGCCACAGTGGGATATGAAACAAATGCTCCAGTAAGATTGCCAGTCCGGTCACACCTCCAGTTACCAGTTCCAGCGGATTAAAATAGACAACGACCGAGAAAGCCATCAAAAATGCCCCCACAGTCATCAGACCATACCTCTTTGCAATCATCACACAAACCTCCATACGAAAAAAGACTCCATACTAACCTCTAGTATGGAGTCCGCCATTGATTTTTATTCGCTTTTAATGATTGCTGTCAGATGCACCGATAATGATCACGACATCGTAACCGTCTGTGGATTCTGTCACATTGCTTGTCACAGTTCCAACTTCATAGCTGGCATTTGCAAAATACTGTACCAGTTCTTTGCCCACGCCATCTTCTCTTGCTACAATCTTTGTATCAGCGAGTGCTTCTGTGTAATCCGATGCATTTGTGTTTGCATATCCATTTGCATTTAATGTATCACACCAGCGTCCTGCAAGTCCAGCAATATCGGTACTGTTCAGCACCAGGATCTTCCTATCCGTTGCACTGACTGTCTCAGCCTCCTGTGCAGCTTCGGTTGTCTCAGCCTCTGTGGATGGTGTGATCTGAAGATCATCCACCTGAGAATCCGTCAATGCATTCTCATCGAGGGTTGTCGCAGGCGTATCCTTCGCTGTGTTCCCCTTTAATGCCTGCATTACAAAAAATGCGCCAAATGCCACAATGGCAAGTCCTAATATAATAACGGCTGCGCGAAGCAACATTGAAAAGAACAATCCTGCTGCCGTCTGCTGTTTTTTTCCACTCATAATTTTCTCCTATCTACGTCATACGTTGTTTCCATCTTTTTCTATTCGTATCTACCGTCGCTCATTCTAGTCTTTTTTTCAATACATTTTTCAAGTATAGCAAATGTTGTTGTTTTTTTCAACCATTTATAGCATAATCGTAGTATGGATTTTTTGTGAAAAAGTTGCATCCTGCTATAGATATTTCAACAATAACAAGGAGGTCCCAATCCCATGAAAACAGCTCTTATTACCGGTGCTTCCCGCGGAATCGGCGAAGCCACCGCCTATCAGTTAGCAAAAGAATACGACTGTGTTGCCATTATGAGCCGGAATACCGACGGAAAATTAAATGCCGTCGCGAATCAGATTCACACCACTACCAATTGCGAATGCATTCCATTTACCGGAGATGTGTCTGACTTTGCATTTGTCGAAGATTGCGTCCGGTCACTTGCCACATCCGGCCATCCGGTCGATACACTCGTCAACAACGCAGGCATCTCGCTCGTCGGGCTTTTTCAGGACATGACACCGGAGGAATTCGATTACATCCTGCGCATCAATGTGACATCCGTCTACAACACCTGTCATGCTGTCATTCCGGATATGGTACGGAATCAGCGGGGACGTATCCTGAACATCTCCTCGGTCTGGGGACTCGTCGGTGCCTCCTGCGAAGTCGCCTATTCGGCAACGAAGGGTGCCATCAACAGCCTGACGATGGCACTTGCAAAGGAACTTGCCCCAAGCCATATCGCGGTCAATGCGATTGCTTTCGGTGCCGTGGACACGACCATGAACGGTCATCTGTCTGTCGAAGAGAAGAAGACGCTCTGCGAGGAAATCCCGGCAGAAAAAATGGCGGCTCCCGAAGAAGCCGCCGCCTGTATCTCTCATATTTTGGCAATGCCGGATTATATGACCGGCGAAATATTGAAATTCGATGGTGGCTGGATCTAGCCACCATTTTTCTTTCCCGATTTCTTTTCTGGATTTATTATGAATCCTTCTTACGCAGGTTTTTGATTGCTGTTGTAAGCTTGATCGGATTTCCGTAACGCAATGTCGAACTCCGGAAGATCTTACCGCCGATCACACCCATAAGTGCAACGGAAATATACAGAATTACCGCAGATACGATGATCTCCCATGTCTGTACATGTCCCATCGCCACACGTGCAAACATGGCGCTGTAAGAGCTAAACGGCAGGAAGGAACAGACTTTCATCGGTACGCCGTCCACCTTGTCAAGCTGAAGCAGCACAACAAAATATACAATCATGATAATCATCTGTGCCGATCCGGCGGACTTATTCAGATCCTCAATCTTTGACACCAATGCCCCGAGCGCACCGTATAGGAACGCATAAAATAGGAATCCGCCAATACCGAATACTGCAAATACAACCAATACATTGGCTGGGATATCCAGGAACATGCCAAGGTCAATGCCCCAGAAATCTTTATTGTACTGGTACGAACCAAGCAGACAGACAGCAATGATTCCGACCTGAAATACCGTTGCCACGGCACCTGCAAATACTTTGCCGAACAACAGCGCCGTTGAATCGGTACTGGTAACCAGAATCTCGATGGAACGGTTGCTCTTCTCATTTGTAACAGAGGACGCAATACTCATGCCATACATGATGATGAGCATAAATATCAGGATTACCAGCACATAGCAGTACCAGAAATTCTGTGTGCTATCCTTGCCAAGCACATACTCGTCATGGGTAATCTCCTTATAGGATGCCTCCATGAATTCATTCAGATCCAGATCATGCTTCTCACAGTAATCCAGTTTGACAAGCATCCCCAGATAGCTGTCAAAGACGGCCGCATCGGAATTATCCATGCTCTTGTTATATACATAATAATCGTAGTCTGACAGCGAATGAACCGCAAATCCGGCGGCTGCTTCTTCCTCTTCAACCGCTTTTTTCAAAGCATCCTCACTGTCAAAGCTGACCAGATTTATTCCTGTTTCCATAGACCCCCATACCGAGCCATCCACGTCAATGATCAAAATTCCATCCGGATCGTAGACCCCATATGTATGCTCTGCATCCGCCTCTGCGGAAGAATCCTCCTTTGAAGCGCTGTCCTGAACGGTAGAATCCTTCTTATCTCCCGTAATTGCATCCTTGACACGCGGAACAAACATGATGCCCGCTGCCAAAACAGCAATCAGGATTGTAGATATCACGTATGACTTGCTCTTAAAATAGTTGTCCAGCTCAAACTTTAATATCGTGAAAAACTGTTTCATGTTATACCGCCTCCTTTGCTGCTTCCGCATCCGGTTCTTCATCCCCGACACAAGAGATAAAGATATCATTCAAGGATGGCTCATAGGCTCCAAACTGGTGAATTTCAACACCTGTTTGTTTACAAATATCAAGGATCTGCCACATATCAGCCTGGGTTTTCAGTTCAAGCACCACGTACTTTTTAGCCACACGCTCAACAGCCGCATAAGAAGACAACTTCTCCCTGCAGATATCAGCCAGCTCCTGCGGGCTGTAATTATCCGCCGATATCGTCTTTCTGCCACGTCCGTACGTATCCTTGATATCATCAAGATGTCCGGCTAATACGACGTCGCCATGATTGATAATCGCGATATCCTCGCAGAATTCTTCCACATAGCTCATCTGATGGCTGGAGAAAATAACGATGCGGCCTTCACGGATCAATTCCTGGATGACGTCCTTTAACACCTGTGCATTGACCGGATCTAACCCGGAAAACGGCTCGTCTAATATTACCAGTTGTGGCTCACCGACCAGAGTTGCCGCAAGCTGTACCTTCTGCTGGTTTCCTTTTGATAATGTCTCTAATTTCCGGTCAATGTATTCGGATACATGAAGACGATCCAGCCATTTTACAGTGCTCTCATTCGCCTGTTTCTTATTCATGCCACGGAGCATAGCAAGATACACCATCTGGTCACGTACTTTCTTCTTCGGGTAAAGCCCCCGTTCCTCCGGCAGATATCCAACCTGGCTTGCCGTCGGGTGAAATATTTCTCCATCGAGCATAATCTCACCGGAATTCGCATGGAATACATCCATGATAATCCGGATCGTCGTCGTCTTGCCTGCGCCATTTCGACCAAGCAGCCCGAGTGCCCGTCCGCTCTCCACCGCGAAGCTGACCCCATGTAGGATTTCTTTTTCCCCGAAGCTTTTTCTTATATCTTTTAATTCGAGCTTCATAACCTCTTCCTTCTTTCCTGTCTATTGATTTTGATTTTGTTATTGCCGCTTACCGCGTATTATACAAATTCGAAAATCTGTATAAAAATAACATGTCCCCAATATAGCAGAATCAATTATTATTTACAACTATCTGCCCCTGCATTTCATCTGTCTGCAGATAAAATGCAGGTCTATCGAAGACATGTTATTACCCGTCACCATGTATCAGCATGATGACCTGCATGCACATCCGTGCATATTCTTTCTATTATTATCAACTGTTATGGCAGTGCATACTTCTGTTCATATGCACGGTACTGTTCATCGTACCACTTTGCATCCTGCTCCTTCACTTCTTTGCGGTGTTCATGTGCATCGAGTTCGTCATCCTCCACCTGGATCACACAGGTAGCAATATTCGAGCAGTGATCGGAGATACGCTCGTAAGTATCCGAGATATCTGACAGACTAAGTCCAAGCTCAATCGTACATTTGCCTTTACGCAGACGCTTGACATGACGTTTCTTGAGTTCTTTGTTCATATCGTCCATCAATTCTTCCAAAGGCTGTACAAGTGCCGCCTTATAACGGTCATTTTGCTCAAATGCATCGACTGTCATTGTCAGGATATCTTTCAATGCCTTGCTGTAGACAGCAAGCTCATCCATCGCCTTCTTCGAGAAGATCAGTTCTTTCTTATGCATCTGTTCCACTGCCAACAGTATATTCACCGCCAGATCCGAGATACGCTCAATATCTCCCAGCGAATGAAGCATCAGTGACAGGCGGTGTCCATCTTCCTTCGAAAGATCTTTCGTGGAGAGCCGGAGCAGATATGTGCCAAGCTGATCCTCGTATTTGTCGACGGTATCTTCTTCCTTGCGGATCCGTTCCGCTATTTCCTCGTCGTATGCGGTAAGCAATCCGACTGCACGTCCAACAGATTTCATGGAGAGCTCTGCCATCTCAGAAGCTACCTTCCGACACTGCATGATTGCGAAACCAGGTCTCTCTAAGAATACAGGATCCAAAAGCTGCAGTACCTTGTCATGCTTGCTAAGCTCATCCTCTTCCTCGTCGTCATCCTTGATGGTCTTGACAGCAAGAAACTCCAGGAATCCGGAAAGCGGAAGCAGCACAATCGTTGCGGCAATATTAAAGATCGAATGGATCGTTGCAATTCCTACCTCATTTGCCGCCTGCGGCAGGAATGCATAATGTACAAATGCATTGGAGATATAAAATACTAACATGAATACAACCGTTCCGATTACATTAAAGTAAAAATGAACCGCTGCCGCGCGTTTTGCATCCTTACTTGCTCCCACACTTGAGATCATCGCAGTCGTACAGCTGCCGATATTCTGTCCCATAATGATAGGGAGAGCAAGTGCATAGGAGACAGCGCCCGTGGAACAAAGTGCCTGTAAAATACCTACGGACACAGAGGAAGACTGCATAATCGTCGTCAATACAAAACCTGCAATAACTCCGAGAAGCGGATTCTCAAACTTCGTCAGAATCTGTGTGAACTGCGGAACATCCTTGAGTGGTTCCACTGCCGAACTCATTGCGGTCATACCATACATCAGAATCGCAAAACCAAGTAAGATTGTTCCGATGTTATGCTTCTTCTCACTCTTGCAAAATACAACTAAAATCGCTCCAATCACAGCCAGAATCGGCGTAAAAGAGGTCGGCTTCAGCATCTGAAGGAAGAAGCTTCCTCCGTCAATACCGGACAGTGACAGCAGCCACGAGGTTGCCGTTGTACCGATATTCGCGCCCATGATAATACCGACTGCCTGATTGAGCTTCATGATACCGGAGTTAACAAAACCAACGACCATAACCGTCGTCGCTCCGGATGACTGGATGACTGCCGTTACACCTGCGCCAAGCAACACAGCAGACCACTTATTGGAGGTAAGGCGTTCGAGAACCTTTTCCAGCTTACCACCTGACATCTTCGCTAATGCGTCTCCCATTATATGCATACCGTACAGAAACAATGCGAGACCACCAACCATGGATAGAACGTCAAAAATATCCATCTTTTTCTCCTATTCTCTTTATTGACATTTTATAAGCCGGTCTGCTGGATTTTACCCAAAATTCACCTAATTTTTACAGTTTCCGGTCTTTAACAATAATACAACCTTGAAGAGGTCTCCGTCAATCATTATTTCCACTTTGCCGTTCTGTAATTCCATCAGGCTCTGCGCAATGGATAGTCCGAGTCCATTGCCCTCTGTATTTCTTGAACGGTCGCCACGGACAAACCGTTCCTTTAATTCATCGCCAGAGATGTTGAGTGGTTCCTTCGAAATGTTCTTGAAGGTCACTGTGATCTCTCCCGGTTCTGCCTCGTCAATATCGATGTATACCCGGCTGTTTGGCTGGGCGTACTTGATGATATTTCCGATCAGATTGTCGAACACGCGCCACAGATGTCTGCCATCTGCCATGACATGGCAGTCTGCCTGCGCACCATATTTCTTCGTCAGATAATTCGTCACTACCGGTTGCAGCTTACATGCCGCAAGCCGCTCTTCGAATTCTCCGAGCGCCTGTTCTAAAAGCATTTCCACGTCGGTCGGTTCCATATGCACTTCCAGATTACCCGTAGACGCCTTGCTCGCTTCGATCAGATCCTCGATCAGCTTCTTGAGCCTTGCAGACTGTCGCTGCAGCACCCCCAGATATTCTGCTTCCTTGTCACTTAAATCGCCCTCCTTGGAGAGGATATCCACGTAATTGATAATAGACGTAAGCGGTGTCTTGATATCATGGGAAACGTTCGTGATAAGCTCCGTCTTCATCCGCTCGCTCTTCATCCGCTCTGCCACTGCCACGCGCACGCTGTCCTGAATACAATTTAATGTCTCGCCATGTGCCGCAAATTCCGGCAGCATATGTGTCGTGTCAATCTTATAATCGGTCTCACCGTCTGCAATCTTCTTCGCGCCATCCTTCAGCCGATACATCTGCACGATCACGCGGATCAGGAAGACCGCAAGCAAAGCCGCACATACCAGATCCAGCACGATTGCCAGTCCGGCAGAACCACTCGCAGCCACGAGAATAAACCGGAGCAGTGCGATTCCTGCCAATCCGCCAATCCATTTCCAATAGAGGTTAAAATGTCTTCCAAGGAAACGGAATAAATCCCGAAGCTTGCCAAACACCCACTTTACAACCCGCACAAGCAATTTACAAAACCGCCAGATCAATGTGTTTGCAAACATTGCCCAGCCGGAAGCCTTCATTCTGGTTGATGTCGTCATCAGAAGCGGTGGGAAAAGCAATGCCACGACAGCCAGATAGATTGCTGCTAAAAACAGCTCATCAATCCCGGAATATACATAATAATTAATTACATTGACTCCCGTTGCAAAAACCGCGAAGAATACATACAAAAACAGATCATACGGTATCCGGTCGAACGCATTGCAGGTAATCTGTTCCTGCGCTTTTCTGTGTCCGGATGCAGTGATCAAAAATCCGCCCATAACCAGAATCAAAATGATCGAAGCAGCAAGCGTATAGGGTGCCGCCTTTACAACCGGCTTACAATACCGCAGCACGATCGACTCTGCATAGATATCACGTGCAGTCAGGTCGGATTTGACATAGGCATACAGCGTGTAAGAAACCGGTGTATACATATCAATGCTCTGCGTCAGGCTGCCGTCATAATCCAGCGTCAGGCTCTCATTGTATATCTGCACATCACCGGCTTTCTTCGTCGCACGTGCAACTGCCTTCTGATAAGCGGAATTGTTCGAGAGATAATAAATAAAATTTGTGTTGTCAAACTGAATATACGGATCCGCATTGCCTTCGTCATCTACGGCACTGTCAACCACGGTCATATCCGCAAAGGAAATATTGCTCCAATCCCAGTACACGTCACGGATTGACATAGGAACTTCCCCGGATGTTGCAAATACAGTTTCGTCCGCTTCATAGCTGCTGTAATCCTCATCATATTCGTCCGGTACATAATTGTTCTTCCAGAAATCAATGATATCCTCCAGAGAAAGCTTACAGGTGATCGTCGTCTGTCCGGTATAGGTCATTATCCGCCTGGATCTTACGTCATGATACTGATACTCTTCTGCCTTATAATTCGACAAGGTTGGATACTTCTTTGCATCATCCGGTACGACCTCGAAGTAGAAATTGCTGTTTTTCTCATTGAAATAATCCTTATAATACCGTATCGTATGATTCTCCTGCGTATCATCCTGACTTTCCACATATGCCTTGTAGTATTCGTCCACCTGATACGAGGAATTATCCACGAGATTTCCCATATAGCCATCGTAAATCGCCTCCGCCTGCATCTGGCTGGAACCGCCGTAGGAAATCGCCGCAACTACCACACAGCTGGAAACCGCTGCCATAAAAAGCGATACAGAAAGCAGGATTGCAGCAACCACCTTTGCCACTGCACTTTTCTTTAATTTCTCCATTTTATCATTCCTTCCCAAACATATACCCTTGGCCCCAGACTACTTTGATGTAACGCGGTTCCGAAGGGTCTGCCTCGATTTTCTCACGCAAGTGGCGAATATGTACCGCAACGGTGCCCTCCTGTCCGAATGGTGCATCCTCCCAGACGGCACGATAAATATCCTTCGGTGCATACACCGTATTCGGATGTTCCATCAGGAATTTTAAGATTGCATATTCCGTCTTAGTCAGGTTCACAGGTTCTCCATCAATCGTAACCTTCTTCGCCCTGTCATCCAGACAAACCCCGCCGATCTCGAGCGCATCTGTCTCCTGCTTCTTCGGGACATTTCCGCCAAGCATCATGTAACGGCGCAGCTGTGCCTTTACTCTTGCGATCATAACAACCGGGTTAAATGGTTTGGTAATATAGTCGTCCGCACCGACGGAAAGTCCAAGGATCTTATCTGTATCCTCACTTTTCGCTGTGAGCAGGATGACCGGAACATTGGAAGTCTTACGGATCTCGTTCATCGCTGTGATACCGTCCATCACCGGCATCATGATATCCATCAGCACAAGCTGCACATCCTCGGTTTTCAGCTTCTCACAGGCTTCCTGTCCGTTGTACGCTTTCGTCACCTGATACCCTTCTGCAGACAGGTAAATACCAAGTGCCTCCACGATATCCTTCTCATCATCACAGACTAAAATGTTATACATATTGTTCTCCTCTTCCCAATCGGTAATCTCCGACCATACAGGTATCCCTGTTGTTATGATACCTGTATTATCGCAAAATGAATTTTAAGATACTAGATTTCATATATTTAAGATTTTATTAAGAACGTTAAATTTCTTTTCGATCCTGCAATACCGGAAATGCCTTTCGGATCTTTGCCACATCGTTTTGTATGTCATATACGAGCAGTTTTTCTTCCTTACAAAGTGCATCCGTAAGTCGGATTTCCTTTGTCGGCACAAGCAGGCTGCCATCAGGTGCATATAAACCAGAATCGCCAGAATAATACTGTCCGTCCATATCGCCGCAGCAGTTCACACCTGCTACATAACACTGATTCTCGATTGCGCGTGCGGCAAGAAGTGCTTTCCAATGTGATACACGTGATTCGGGCCAGTTCGCAGGCACGATAAAAAACTCAGTCTTCGGCACCATCGCCCGGAACTGTTCTGGGAAACGCAGATCATAGCAGATGCCAAGTCCCGCCCGAAACTCTCCAAGTGTTCCAGTACAAAGCGTCGTTCCTCCTTGGAAATGCTCATGTTCCTCGCCATAGGAAAATGGATGGATCTTTGCAAAATCCATTGCAACGCCGCCATCCGGCGTTACGATCGAATAATGGTTTTCACAGAGTGGTTCTGTCTTTTTCACCCAGCCGATACCAATTGTCGTGTGGTGCCGATCTGCAAGTGTTTTTATCTGTTCAATCGTCCAGCCGGTTGTTGGTTGGTTCGTCATGTCCGGAGTGCTATCCGTTTGCGCACGCGATTGTATCTCAGCATCCGGTTGACAAATTTCTGCCGTCACATCGGTATGCATCGAGAATCCCGTCAGACTCATCTCCGGGAACAATACAACCTCCGCATCTGCGGCTATCACAAATTCCTCTACCCGGGCGAGATTTGCCTGTTTGTCTTCCCATAGGATATTCGTTTGTGCCAATGCAATCCGCATGCGTTGTCTACCTCCACACTTTTACCACTGTCCCATCACTTTATGCATAAATGCGCCCACCTCTTCCCAAGCGCGCTTTGACTCCGGTATCACCGTGCCGCTCATCTGAAACACATGAAACATACCTTCATATACTGTGAATCGTACCGGAACTCCCTGTTCCTTTGCCTTCTTCGCAACCGATACCGCATCATCATACAGCATCTCGTGTGTACCGACCTGAATCAGCATCGGCGGAAATCCGGTAAAGTTACCATACATAGGCGAAATCAAAGGGTTCTTCGCATCATTTTCCCCGATATACGGGCTGTGCAGCAGCATCTCTCCACCGCCGTCTGCGCCAAAGACCGGATCGATCTCCCGGTTCTTCGTATACGATTCTCCCGTGATTGCCAGATCGGTCCACGGCGACATCGCAACTAATCCCGCCGGCATCGGCTCGCCATTTGTGCGCAGCTCCATGCAAAGTGCCATCGCCAGACCTCCGCCCGCCGAATCGCCGACTACGATGATTCGATCGGATTCATAGCCTTTATCACGCAGCCATTTGTATGCAGCGACTGCATCTTCTAATGCCGCCGGAAACGGGTGCTCCGGTGCCAGCCGGTAATCGATGGAAAGCACTGCCGCGCCGCTGCTGATCTCGGCGTATAGTCCTGCCATCTTCCGGTACTGTCCCTGCAAACCGGACATATACCCGCCGCCGTGAAGCTGCAAGATCACATATGGATTCTCTGATCCGTTCCATGTCAGATATTCCATCTTGAACAGTCCCATGTCGATATGTTCTACGGAAAGGTGCTCCGGGTATTCAAATTCTGTGTTCTGAATAGATTTTTCCTTTTTTCTCTGCCATGCCTGCTTTAAAACCGGGTTCTGGTTGACCATGGCTACGATATCACGCATCAGTTCTGCGCGGTGACTTGTCTTGTCGTTCTCCTTCATACATACCTCTCTTTTGATAATGATACTACACACGGAAGCGGCGGTTTAGTTCGAGCGTAGTGCTTCGCCCACCGATTACGAAGATCCCGAAGAGCTGGACGAGTACGGTGAATACTGCAACCAGTGTCAGAAGCTTCCATGTGACAACTTCCAGACTGACTAACAACAGCTCAACGGCTGCAATCAGGGTCAGTTCAAGCTGCGGCATAATATAACTTCGCCAGTCGCGGCGTCGCACCATCATGAATACGAAGATTGTAATATTCGTCGCAATCACGTCAACCGGAATTCCGATATTGACGGACCAGCCTGCATAGCCAAGAGAAAAATCGACCGCAAGCACAAGTGCCGCACTGATTACTCCCTGAAATATGATTTTCTGCTGTTCATCTGCAAGTGGCTGTGCGGTAAACGTAAATGTAAAGTACAGATACGCTATTCCTGCAAGACTTACCAGTGACCAGCGAACACCATGATAGGTCATATAATTTACGATGCCAAGCACGACCACACCGACAACCACGCAGAACGTCACGATGCGGATTGCCAGGCGCATCCGCTGCTGCTTTGGGAACATGTCCGGATAGACCGGCTGCACATGCTCTGTCTCCGACAGCGCGCCCTTGCAAAGTGGGCAGATCAGGCTGTCATCCTTCACTTTTATATTACAGCGATTACATTTACTCATAATACACTCCATTCGTCTCTACCGAGACATCAATTCCATCTTCTGAAAGCTTGCGAAAGAATACCTTCTGCACATCGACTTCCCGCACTGCCGAGCTGAATGTGAACACCAGCGTATCCTTATACGACACAACCGCTGCCTTCAGGTTCTGATTCTTCGACATGGACAAGGTTGCATACAGCGACTCCACATACGCGTCGTACGGGCTTGCAAGCTTCACCAGACCAAGGTTCGTCACACAGCCGGAGTTCGCCTTTGCAGACATCTGATAGATGATCTTCATCGCAATATTCTTGATAAAGAGCGGCGTTGCACGCAATGCCTTGTTCTTCTCGTTTGACACATTGTATGCCATGATCTCTTCTAGGTGTTCCTTCGTGATCTGGCTTTTCAGGCTCTCTGCCACCTGTGCCAGCACTTCTTCAAATGTATAATCCTCCCGCTCTGCCCGGAACATTGCCGACACGACAGCGAAGAAATTCTTCGTTGTTGCAGAACCATAATATGGACGCAGATTTACCGGCACGCATACCGCAAGCGGACGCCGGTGCGGGATACTGTGCATATAGCCCTTATATACCGACCATGCAAATACACCGAGCAGATACTGATTGACAGTCACGCCGTACTGCTTCGCCACGCGCTTGACATCCGGCAGATGCAGATAGCCGTGCATGATTCCGAAATATTCCCGCGGGAACATTTCCCCACGGATCACAAGTGCCTTCTCCGTCTTATAGCTCTTCTTCGCCGGACGCTTATAATGCTTCAGATAGCTGTCCTCCCGGTCGACAGTCGTCTCTTCATGCAATTCCATCCGGTCGCCCTTGCCGATCTCCGGATGCACCAGACGCAGATACTGGTACACGAGTTCTTTTAAGAACATCAGCGCGCCGTTGCCATCGGTCAATGCATGAAAGACTTCTAAGCTGATTCTTCGTTCATAATATAATACCCGGAACAGATACTCCCGGTTTAACAGCGGATTGATATACTGGCAAGGTCCCATGTCCTCCTGCATCACACGCGGCGCCGGGTTCGGATTATCCTCGAAATAATACCAGAATACACCAGTCTTCATACGCACATGCATGACGTCAAAATACGGAAGCACCATGTCGAGCGCCTGTTGCAATTTCTCCGGCTGGATCTCCTCGGTCAGTGTTGCCGCGATCCGGTAGACATTGCTTGATTTGCGGCTGGCAATTACCGGGAAGAGATTCGCGGTATTATCCAGCTTGTCAAATCGCGCTTCACGGATTCGTTTTGGCTGTCTCTTTACAGACTTCATCTTCGAATCCGTCGGTTTCACTTCCGGCTTTGTGTCCGATTTTTTCTGCGTATTCTGCGCTGTTTTTTTATTTGTCGTTTTCTGTCTTTTCTTACTCATTTTATTCAGTCCCAACTTCATCATGTACCTGCATGCGTCATTTTGTATCCATATCCTGCATAAATCTATACAATTTCATACATTCCCGCTCGCAGAACTTACACTAAGAAAAAAGCGGGCTGACATATCGTCAACCCGCATATCTCCAAGCTACTGATCGGATTCGAACCGACGACCTATTCATTACGAGTGAATCGCTCTACCAACTGAGCCACAGTAGCATGACAACCATCTTTCTATTCGCATAGAAATCCCAGCTGCATGTGATACTCTACCACACTAACTCAGATTTGTCAAAGCATAAGTTGACTTTGTATCCTTTATTTTTGACACCAACTGTTTATCATCCGTCAGAATCAAAATCTGCTCGGATGGAATCTCCTCTATACTCGCAAAAAATCCCTGCATCTGCGTATTGTTCATCTGCGGCAAGCCGTCGATCACAACTGGCATATGCTCTTTGCATAACCGTGTTGCAATTCCTACCCTCACTGCCATCCGCACCAATGGGAAATCCGTCGCATCAATCTGTGTAATATCCGTAAATGCGCCATTTTTCTTAATCACCAGTCGAAGCTTTTCATCAATCTTCGCGTCCTCATACAATCCACCTGTCACGCGCTGCATAATATCCGTCATGTGATCATTGATAATATAATTCCACTCTTCTACATAGCTTCTGGAAAGCTCCTGAATCGTATTGATAGCAAGCGTCGTCGCATAAATCTCTCGTTCAATTGCCTGTTTTCTGCCTTCGCACACACGGATTTCATCCTCCAGCTGTGCTTTCTGCTTCTTTCGCTCCAGAATCTCTGCCTCCGTTGCCCGCAGATCTTCCTTGAGATCCATATATTTCCGCGCGAAACTCATGTCGATCTCGACATCCTCATACGCCTCATTTTTACGTTCCAGTTCATAGACAATCTTCTTGAATTCTTCCTCCGAAGGTGCCTGATTTTCTCCATCCAGCGCGCCTTTTCTGTGCAAGCCGTCCACGATCGTCATAACTACAAACAATGCTGTACACACAACAAAGAGCTGCCGCACACCATCATCAAATGGAAGGATATATACAAGTGCGGCAATTACACCAATGACTAGCAATCCCGTCAAGGCAATCATCCACCAACGATCTGTCAGCTTCTTCGGTGCCTTATAATCCTTCAGCAAATCGGCATCCAGAAACACACTGTTTTCCTGCAAGGAATCCAGATGCTCGTTTAACTCATCGTCTTCCTCATACTTCGTGCCTTTTTCTGTATCAATTAACCGTCTGGCTTCGCGTTTCCGCTTCGCCGTCTCGATTGCAAACTCCTCATCATTGTCTGCAATCTTCTTACGGACTTCCTTCAGCGCTTCTTCGTCACCATCGTATTGTTTCAGTTCTTCTTTCAGCTCTGCAATCTGCTGCTCCGTCTCCGTCACATCCAGTGCATTTTTCTGGTCGCGCAGGATTGCCAGCGCCCGTCTTTTATCCAGATTGGAAGAACCGGTGGTTGCCAGATTGGTAACAAATGTATTGAGTTCTTCTGCTTCATTTTCTGTATCTTTTTGCTGACGAATATAGAGTGCATCACTATATGTCTTTTTGTCTACACCTGTCAGCGACTCATACAAGCTGTTCTTGTGCTTGAGCTTGCCAACACGACCATTCTTCACATTTAAGACCTGCGTCGTCATATTGTGCTTGCGGAAGCTGCGCTCCACCAGATACTCGTCTCCATCCTTTATCACATATGCCTTTCCAGAAAAGCCGTGTCCATCCATCGGCTTATGATGCGCCAGATCATCGTCCTCCGTCTCTGGAAATGTACCGATACCGTACAGCGTTGCATATTCAAAATCCGCGACCGTACTCTTGCCCGCATTTCGCGTGCCATACACAACATTCACACCCGGCTTCAAATTAATCTCGCGGTTATGAAATTTTCCAAAATCTTTTAATAATAATTTACTGAAATACATCGTTATTTCTCTCCTGCTCCAAGCAGGGCTTCCATACAATAATGCAATGCCTTATCCCGAATCGCCTTATCGCCGCCTTTTTTATCGTCTGTCAGTTCGTCTATCAGTCTGCCAAGCAGATTGTCATGATTCGACACGTGCAGCTCGTCCATGTCGTAGTCGCATTCTGTCTTATCAATCACTTCGTTGATGCAATAGCGGCGTGTCAGTTCGCTTAAGTTGATCTCCATATTCTGAGCGGCACGTCCACGCAGCAAAATCCGGTAAATGTTATCCGCCCCCAGCTCCTGCATCTTTCCTTCTACAAGATTGCAGATATCTCCATTTGCATAGGTCGAATTGATATCCATCGCCATATTCACATATTTTCTGCATGCAAATGGCACAAATGTGATCGTCGTCTCACCTGAAGTTGACACCTCGCCTAAAATATAGCCGTGCTTTCCAGTCTCTGTATAAGAAAGTGGCTCCAGTGTTCCGGCAAATGCCATATGATTTTTCAATATATGTGCCGGCTTGTGCATATGTCCAAGTGCCACATACTGGAACCCCAGCTTCGCGACATGTTCTTTCGAAAATGGCATATGTTCCATGTCTCCGCCATGTCCAAGCAGAATATTGTATGCATCCGGCTTACCCGGTCGCATGCGTTCCAGAATCCGTCCAGTGTACGTCGCATGTCCATAGCTGTATCCGCTGACACAGACATTCAGATCCTCAAAATACACGCTTGCCGCCTGATCCCGTGGCATCACGATCGTATTACTCTCAAATGTATATGTCTCCCATGCGGAACCCGGATCAATATAGTCCTGATCGCCAGCAATAATTACCGTCTTTGTATTTGGAATCTTCCGAAGCTGGAAATCCAGTTCCTTCAAATCCTGTTCCGTCGGCCTTGTGTAAAACAGATTTCCCGCAATCAAAAGCAATTCAATTTTCTGTTCTTCGCATACCTCAATCACACGGTGAAAGGTACTATAAATCTCCTTTGCCCGCACATCACTCCAGATTCTTCCGCGGTCTGGCTGCGCACCCAGATTGACGTCTGCTATATGTATGAATTTCATAGTGTTACCTTGCCTCCATGCAGGCTCTCATGTTCCTGCACCAGTTCCTGATATAAATCCAACACATTCCAGTGAATGTTATGTTCTGTCACAACTGCCCGATAATCGATCTGCGGCATGCCATCTTCTTTACATGCCGCAAGAAAACGATTCAACAACCCATCCGAAAACTCTGAAAATAATATCATCGGATCAGGCAGATCTTTTCCTTCGTACCAATCCCCGTTCTGTTCAAATCCCGGCAATCCGGCATGACAGCCGATTGGCTGTAAAAAGCGCTTGCGCGCAATCTTCTTGCAGGAATATCCAAGACGCATGCCAAGTGCTTCTAATTGTCTGTGCTGTTCCGCTGGAACACTGTATAAAAGTATCGTTGGCATCGCATCCGCCTCCATTCCCACATTACATACTTCTGATTATTTTATCGCATCGGTACATTGAAATCAAGCTTTTCCAGAAATTCACGAGAGTTTCACAAAAGAAAGGACTGTCCACCCTTTTCGCGAACAGCCCTTCTTAATTCGATCCATCACCCATGGATTTTCCTTTATTCATTTAACTCATGAATGTTCTTTGAAAGTTTCCGCAACGAGTCCACAATCTGGGAACTTGCCTGGCTCATACCATCTGCCAGTTTCTGCACTTCCGATGCAACCACTGTAAAACCACGCCCGGCTTCCCCTGCACGTGCCGCTTCTATCGCGGCATTTAAAGCAAGAATTCTCTGACGGCCGCTGAATTCCTCGATTTTCTGTGTCTTCTCACTTGCATCATCAATGTATTCCACGCACTCCTGAATCCCCGTCTGCAGTTTATCCAGCAAACGCTTATTCACTGCAGAAGTATAAGATGCGCGCACAAACATATTAATCACATCGCCAAGCAGCGTCGCTGCTGCCTCGATTTCTTCCCTTGTCTTAACATTCACCTTGTGCAATGCCCGAACATAGGCCTCTGCATCGATACCAAGCTCTCCCGCAGTCTTCCGGAATGCATCATCATCCGGATGCTCCGGCAGCACCTGTCCGCCAATTACACTTCCCAGCACCGTTCCATCATCTAGGGTAATCGGTATTCCAAAATCCACGAGTCCTGCATGGCAGGAATACACGCCCTTTCCTTCCCGGTCACACTTCTCGCAGCGTCTGCGTCCTTCTGCACTTCCACGAGTCAGATCAATACAAAACTCTGTAAAGTTGTAGCACTCACTGATGTACTTTCCATCTGCCCCAACAGCCACCGTTGCAAGTCCGGTACTCATCGCCCAGTTCTTCATGATGTCCTCAAACTTCTTCATGTCACAAAAATCTTCGATACGAATCATATACTTCCACCCCATCTCTCATGGCTTCGCCATTTCGTAATATTATACAAATTAGTATATCATTTTTGGTGGTTTTTTACAATCTTAATCAATGTTCCATATGTGCATATTTTTCTTTCGTCGCAAGTCCACCCCGGATATGACGCTCGGACTTGTTGACATCTAACACCTTCCTTGCCTCGTGTGCAAGACGCAGATTGATCTGCTCTAAGCGTTCCGTGACGTCTTTATGTACGGTTGACTTCGAAATACCGAACTTCCGCGCAGCCTGTCTGACCGTTGCCCCCTCCTCAATGATATATTCACCAATTTCAAGTGCCCGTTCTTCAATGTAATCTCTCAACTATACAAACCTCTGTTTGACTGTTTGTACAGTGTATGAAGATGGTTACGGTAATATGATACCGATTGCTCCCTATATCTCTCAGATAAATCTTGACAATGTTGACTACATTGAAGCACTTGCAGCAAAGTATACAAAACTCAGAAAAACACTACCGGCGTATTGAACAATTCGCACCTAAAACAGGAATCGTCAGACTTCTACGTCTTACCGAAAAACAATATCAAAATATTTATATGGTGTCCGGCGAAACTGATTATCAAGAAAAAACAGTTGGTAGCAACTGTCATATTATGTTATAATTTAATATAAGCAAGGAACAAATGACTACATATTGTATATATGATGGTTTGTCGCTACTAGATGTAATAGGTTGAACACCCCTCCAAAAATAGTGTATCGTTCAACGAAAATGCACCCTGCTACTGCGGAGTGCTTTCGTCTATCTTTTCAAATTGATATCCATTGTCGCCTTCTATATGCTCAACATGATATTTTTTATTCCAAAATATATCGTCAGGTATACCTTCTGGAAATGCCTTGCAACAGAAAGCATCTCCCTTTTTCCCTATATAATTTTTACAATCAATACATTGAGAAAAAACAACCATCATTATTCCTTCTTTAATATATATTTTTGCAATAATGCCATTACATCATCCGGCAAATGTTCGCCTCTTCGATACTTTACAAAAGCCTCCGCTATTGTCTCAGCTCCATCATATGTACTATCCGCATACGCTGATACACCTCTTATGAAGTTTTCCCTAACCTCTTCTTCCAATCGAAGAAACATTCCGAATGTTGAACCCCCTCCAAAAATAGTGTATCGTTCAACATAGGGATGGCAACGTATTTCAGTATTTCAGTATATCAGCTTCGCCAGCGAATCCTTTGTCATCGCTTCCAACAGGATATTTTGTTGCATGTTATTACACAGAATCTTTAACCTCTATTCGTATAAACATAAATCTTTATTCTTTCTTTACAACAGTTTCTCAATCTTCTTTATTAACGCCGCCAAATTGATCGTTAACCTGCCATCATACAAACCGACCGGGATATCCGCATCAATTCCATAAATCACAGGGAAGATTTCCTTGTTGAACTCATACACCATAATGCGCTTCTGGTATGGGTCCACAATCCAGTATTCCTTCACACCGGCATCCATGTATTTGGAAAGCTTCTTTCCATAGTCGCGAAGCCGAGTGGATTTTGAGATTACCTCCAGCACAAAGTCCGGCGCACCATATATGCAACGCACCTTCATCCGGTCAATGTCGCACAAAATGACGACGTCCGGCTGCAGCATCGTCTTATCATCACAGTCAAGCTGTACATCCACCGGCGAGATAAACGGCATGCACGGTCCATCATGCTCCAGAATAAAATTTGATATCTGCCTGTGAACTTCCCCTGCAATCAACTGGTGAATCGTCGAAGGTGCCGCCATATCATAGATACAGCCATCAATCAGCTCTACCCGGCGATCCTCCGGCAGCGCATAATAATCATCCAGCGTATACTGTCCCTGAACCTTTGCCGCGTATGCTGTTCCGGAATCCTCTACCATATCCGCATACAGGTAATCACGGTCGCCATTTTCAAAGATACGTGCCAATGCCTCAAGCGTATCATAGCGCGGCGATTTCGTCTCACCCGTAAAAATCTTCTGCACGGTTCCAAGCGGAACTCCCGACATCTGCGACATCATGTTATACGTGTACCCATGTTCCCGCTTCTTTTCTTTCATTTCTTCGATTGTCATATGCATCACTCCTTTGAAAAATTCTTTCATTACCGATACCTTTATATTTAGTATAATACTCTTCTATGTATAAATCAACCGCTTTTTACCCGTTTTATATCCAAATATTTGATTTTTCTATTCTATGTTACATCCGTTAAGTATCCGTTTTTATTCAGTTAAGAACTCGTTTCTACTAAAAATGCAACTTATAATTGACATTTTTTCTCGGATAGTGATAGTTTAATAATGAATAAATGGACATACTACAGAAAAATGGTGAAAAATATGAATGAGAACATAAAATCTGCCAATCCGCTTGGCACACAGAAAGAATCTAAATTACTTGTCAAATTCGCAATTCCATGCATCATTTCGATGCTGGTAACTGCCCTTTATAACATTGTCGACCAGATCTTCATCGGGCAGGGGATTGGAATCAACGGAAATGCAGCGACAAATATTACATTTCCACTGTCTACGACATGTACGGCGATTTCCCTGTTGCTCGGAATCGGAAGTGCGACCAATGTCTCCCTGAAGCTTGGGGCAAAAGAGGACGAAGAAGCTGCCAATTACGCAGGATGTGGTATCTGCTTAATGACGATCTTCGGACTTATCTTATTCGCACTTACCTCCATCCTGCTTACACCAATGCTGAAATTCTTCGGAGCAACAGTGGAAGTTCTTCCCTTTGCACAGGAATATACGCGTATCGTTGCGATCGGATTTCCATTTCTGATTGCCAACACCGGTATGAGTAAACTGATTCTCGCCGATGGAAGCCCACGTTATTCGATGATTTCCATGCTGATCGGCGCCATCGTAAATACAATTCTTGATCCAATCTTCATTTTTACATTGGATATGGGAATGCGCGGTGCCGCACTCGCAACGATTCTTGGACAGATTGTATCCTTCTGCATCAGTTTGCGATATATGTTTCATTTCAAGACTATCCGGTTACGCAGACGGTGTTTCCGCATCCGTGGAACTTATTTTGCAAACATCATGCGCCTTGGTGCAAGCGCATGCTTCAACCAGATTGCTATGACCATCGTACAGATCGTGATGAACAACGTCCTGTCACATTACGGTGCATCTTCTGTCTACGGAAGTAATATCCCGCTTGCCTGTGCCGGTATTATCACAAAGGTCAACATGATCTTCATGTCGTTCGTCATCGGTATCTCCCAGGGCATCCAGCCGGTCATCGGATTTAATTACGGTGCAAAGAAATACAACCGTGTGAAGAAAACATATCTTCTGGCACTTGCTACCGCAACCTTCCTGTCGCTGATTGCATTTGCATGTTTCCAGCTTTTCCCAAGACAGATCATCCGTGTCTTCGGAGAAGGAAGTGAGCTGTACTATCAGTTCTCTGAACGGTACTTCCGGATTTATATGTTCTTCACCTTGATTAACGGCATCCAGCCTGTGACAGCGAATTTCTTCAACTCCATCGGCAAATCACAGCTTGGTATTTTCATGTCACTGACGAGACAGATTCTCTTCCTGCTGCCGCTCATCGTGATCTTCCCGATCTTCATGGGAATCGACGGTGTCATGTATGCAGGTCCGATTGCAGATGTCGCAGCTGCTGTGGTCTGTGGTGTATTTACGATCAAGGAATTACGCGAGCTGACGCGGCTAAATTCACAACAAACTGTATAAATTACAAAAGCCGTGCATGGGTATTTCTACAACCCATGCACGGCTTGTTTTTTATTTTGTAATCCGGTCGATTTTCTCCCGTTCTTCCTGCGTAAATGTCATATTTGCGAGCATGCCGATGTTGTCTAAGATCTGGGATGGTCTGGATGCACCAATCAACACACTTGTAATGTCGTTATCACGCAGAATCCATGCAAGTGCCATCTCTGCCAATGTCTGACCACGGTTTTCTGCAATCACGTTGAGTGCACGAACCTTTGCAATCGTCTCCTCATTGATAGCAGTCTCCTTCAGGAATCTGCCATCGGTACGGATACGGCTATCCTCCGGGATACCATTTAAGTAACGATTTGTAAGTAAACCCTGTGCCAATGGACAGAATGTGATGATACCGATGCCGTTTGCGGCTGCGTAATCTTTTAATCCATCCTCTTCCATCTCACGGTCAAACATATTGTACCGTCTCTGGTTGATGATAAATGGTGTTTTCATCTCCTTGAAAAGCTTCGCAATCTCAATCGTCTGCTCTTTATTGTAATTGGAGATTCCGACATACAACGCTTTTCCGCTTCGAACAATCCCGTCCAGCGCGCAGGCGGTCTCTTCGAGCGGAGTGTTCGGATCTGGTCTGTGATGATAGAAGATATCCACATAGTCAAGTCCCATACGCTTCAGGCTCTGATCGAGACTTGCTACCAGATATTTCTTGCTGCCCCAGTCTCCGTAAGGACCCGGCCACATCGTATAGCCGGCCTTTGTAGAGATAATCATCTCGTCCCGGTATGGACGCAGACTCTTATCTAAGATCTTGCCAAAATTCTCCTCAGCAGCGCCATCATATGGGCCATAATTATTCGCCAGATCGAAATGTGTGATACCGTTATCAAAGGCTGTCTCGCACATATCCATCATCGTATCAAAATTTCCGTTCGAACCAAAGTTGTGCCAAAGTCCAAGCGATACAGCAGGAAGCTTCAAGCCACTTGCGCCACAGTAATTGTACTTCATATTGTCATATCTTGTTTCTTTTGCAATATACATGTTGTACCCTCCTCGTATACCCAACTAATTTTTTGCGAAGCAGAAAGTCCCATGTATATGATATATTCCGACACTGGCTTCGTGTTATATGAATATGTTTGAAGCTTAGAGATTCTTAATGTTCTGTAAGTTATCAGCAATGTTTGAACACGATGTTCAAACAAGCCGCCACTGAGCCACGGATGGCGAATTGGCGGCGTTTGCGTACGTTTTCGATGTTTTCAACAGAACATTTAGCATCTCTTAGCTTCAATACATCACATATTACACGAAGCCAGTGTCAGAATATATCTATAAAAACCTCGTCTGCTTCGCAATTATTATAAACAAAAGGAAAATCGAAAAGAATATAATTTCTTACGATTTTCCTTTAAAATTTTACCCTGAACGAATTCTTGGAGTATTCTTACAGCCTCAACTTTTACTTCTTCAAATATTTCTTGAGATACTGCCCCGTATAACTCTTCTTGCACTTGGCAATCTCTTCCGGCGTTCCGGTTGCAACAACTGTTCCTCCGCCTTCGCCGCCTTCCGGTCCGATATCAATGATATAATCGGCGGTTTTAATGACATCTAAGTTGTGCTCAATAACTACAACCGTATTTCCACCCTCACACAACCGACGCAGAATATCGACCAGACGATGTACATCCGCGAAATGAAGTCCCGTTGTCGGCTCATCTAAGACATAGATTGTTCTGCCTGTGCTGCGTCGGGAAAGCTCTGTCGCAAGCTTGATTCGCTGTGCTTCTCCACCGGATAATGTCGTCGATGGCTGACCAAGCTTGATATAGCCAAGTCCAACCTCCTGTAAGGTCGAAATCTTGCGCAGGACAGATGGCACATGCGCGAAGAACTCGCACGCTTCATCGACTGTCATATCAAGTACATCGTAGATACTCTTGCCTTTGTATTTCACTTCCAATGTCTCCCGGTTGTACCGCTTTCCATGGCAGACCTCACATGGTACATATACATCTGCTAAGAAATGCATCTCAATCTTGATGATACCATCACCACGGCACGCCTCACATCGGCCACCGGCAACGTTGAATGAGAATCGTCCTTTTGTGTAACCCATTGCCTTTGCATCCTTTGTATTCGCAAACAAGTCACGGATCAGATCAAAGACACCTGTGTAAGTTGCCGGGTTGGAACGTGGGCTTCTGCCGATCGGAGACTGGTCGATATTGATAATCTTATCCAACTGGTTCAGTCCTGTGATATCGTCATGCTTACCCGGTTTTACCTTCGCCCGGTTCAGCGTTCTAGCAAGATGCTTATATAAGATCTCATTGACAAGCGAACTTTTTCCAGAGCCTGATACACCTGTCACGCAGGTCATCACGCCAAGTGGGAACTTCACATCAATATTCTTCAAGTTGTTCTGTCTGGCACCAAGTACCTCGATATAGCCGGTCGGCGTTCTCCGCTCTTCCGGTACCGGAATTTTGATCCTGCCACTTAAGTAGGCACCCGTGATAGACTCCGGACACTGCATGATCTCCTCTGCGGTTCCCTGAGCCACGACTTCACCGCCGTTCGCACCTGCGCCCGGTCCGATATCAATGACGTGATCTGCCGCAAGCATCGTATCCTCATCATGCTCTACCACAAGCAATGTATTTCCCAGATCCCGCAAACGCTTCAGTGCCGCAATCAGCTTATCGTTGTCTCGCTGATGCAGTCCGATACTTGGCTCATCCAGAATATACGCAACCCCAACCAGACCGGAACCGATCTGGGTTGCCAGACGGATACGCTGCGCTTCTCCACCGGACAAGGTTCCTGTCGCACGCGATAATGTCAGGTAATCCAGACCAACATTGATCATGAATCCAAGTCTCGCCTGAATCTCTTTTAACACCTGTGCGCCGATCATCTTCTGCCGGTCGGTAAGCTCTAATTTCGAGATAAAATCATGCAAGGCTACCACAGACAGATCTGTGACATCCGCAATGTTCTTTCCACCGATCGTAACTGCCAGCGACTCCGGCTTCAATCTCTTACCATGACACACCTCACATGGTGTCACAGTCATATAGGTCTCATAGTCCTGCTTGACCGATTCTGCAGTCGTCTCTCTGTACCGGCGCTGCAGATTCCGAAGCAGTCCTTCGTAATTTGCATAGAATGCATCTTTTCCGTTATACGCACTCTTATAGTGTACATAGATTTTCTCGCCTTCAGTTCCGTATAGGATCACATGCTTTGCCTCTTCCGGCAGATCCTTAAACGGCACATCCAGAGAGAATTTGTATTCTTCTGCGAGTGCTTCGAGGCATGCATGTGCATAACTCTTCTTATCACCACTCGACTGCCAGCCCGGTACGGCGATTGCACCCTCATTCAGAGTCAGACTGTCATCCGGAATAATCAGGTCAATATCAAATTCTGTCTTGAATCCAAGTCCCGTACAGCAAGGACATGCGCCAAATGGGTTGTTGAACGAGAAGCTTCGCGGCTCGATCTCCTCGATGCTGATGCCACAATCCGGGCAGGAAAAGCTATCCGAAAATAACATCGTTTCTCCGCCGATCACATCAACCTTCACCAAGCCTTCTGCCAGCTTCAGGACAGTCTCAATGGAATCCGTCAGACGGCTTTCAATGCCTTCTTTGACTGCGAGTCGGTCCACAACAATATCGATATTATGCTTCTTGTTCTTATCAAGCTTGATCTCCTCTGACAGATCATACATACTGTCATCCACGATCACGCGCACATAACCGCTTTTCTTTGCCTGCTGCAGCAGCTTGACATGCTCGCCCTTCCGTCCACGCACAACAGGCGCAAGCAACTGGAATTTCGTACCCGCAGGCAGCTCCATAATCTCATCGACCATCTGATCGACGGTCTGTCTGGCAATCTCTTTGCCACACTTCGGGCAATGCGGGATACCGATACGCGCATACAGCAGACGCAGATAATCGTAAATCTCCGTCACCGTTCCAACCGTGGAACGCGGGTTCCGGTTCGTTGATTTCTGATCGATGGAAATGGACGGAGAAAGACCTTCGATCGAGTCAATATCCGGCTTGTCCGCAAGTCCTAAGAACTGCCGTGCATAGGACGACAGAGACTCCATGTATTTCCGCTGTCCTTCCGCATAGATCGTATCAAAAGCAAGAGAGGACTTACCGGAACCGGAAAGTCCTGTCAATACTACAAACTGATCACGCGGAATCTTAATGTCAATGTTCTTTAAATTATGCTCTCTTGCACCTTTGATGGTGATATACTTATGTTCACTCATGACGTCTGTTTCCGCTTACTCCTTTTTCTAGCTAAATTTCTTAACCTTATCCATATACTTGTCTGTATATTTCTTCACGTTATCTTTCACCATGTCCTCTAAATCTGACATGCTGATCTTCTCCTTCTTGTCAAGGACAAAAAGTGCACACACTGCACCTGCAAGGAATATTGTGATTGTTCCAAGCATGCACATCTTCTTTCTTCTCTTCTTTTTCTTCATCTGCTGTACAAATTTTTCTTCCTCTTCGAGGCAGATTGCATCCTCCTCATCTAAGATTTCTGCAACCTCTTCCATCGCAATTCCTTTTCTTCTTGAGATCTCCTCAATCAATTCATCTCTTTCCATCGCAAGCTCCTCCTTATTCATTTTATTTAAGACTTAGTATAACTAAAATAATTGTAAACTAATCATCATAATCCCGCAAGGCAATCTTTAATTCTTTCAACTCATCACGAAGCACGGCTGCCTCCTCGAAGTTAAGCTCCATCGCCGCCTTGTTCATCTTCTTCGTCAGACGTGCAATCTCGGCGTTCAATTCCTTCTTCGTCATGGATTCCGGATCTTTCTCGCGTTCCTTCTTCGCTGTCACGCTCTCACCCGTATCCAGACTGATCAGATCGCGGATATCCTTCTTGATACTCTGCGGTGTAATGCCATGTTCCTTGTTGTAGGCGTCCTGAATCTTCCGCCTGCGGTTCGTCTCGTCGATTGCATGCCGCATCGAATCCGTGATTGTATCGGCATACATGATCACATGTCCATCCACGTTACGCGCAGCACGTCCAATCGTCTGCACGAGTGATGTTTCTGATCGTAAAAATCCTTCCTTGTCCGCATCGAGAATTGCAACAAGTGTGATCTCCGGGATATCGAGTCCCTCACGGAGCAGGTTGATTCCGACCAGCACATCAAATACACCCATTCGAAGATCACGTACAATCTCCAATCGTTCCAATGTATCAATATCGGAATGCAAATATTTGACCTTGATATCAAGCTGCTTCATATAGTCGGTCAGATCTTCTGCCATACGCTTCGTCAGTGTCGTAACTAATATCTTATTGCCCTTTGCAACCTCTTTGTTGACTTCTGATACGAGATCATCCACCTGTCCTTCGATCGGTCGTACTTCTACTTCCGGGTCTAACAAACCGGTCGGACGGATAATCTGCTCGACGCGGTTCTCCTCGTGTTCCTTCTCATAATCGGACGGTGTCGCAGATACATATAAGATCTTATCGATCTTAGACTCAAACTCCTGAAAATTCAGCGGACGGTTATCCAGCGCTGACGGCAGACGGAATCCATAATCAACCAATGTCGTCTTTCTGGAACGGTCACCCGCATACATGCCTCGTACCTGTGGCAATGTGATATGCGACTCATCCACGATAATCAGATAATCGCCATCGAAGAAATTGAGCAGTGTGTTCGGTGTGGCACCCGGTTTCATACCCGCCAGTATCCGGGAATAATTCTCGATGCCCGAACAAAATCCTGTCTCCTGCAGCATCTCCATATCGAACTCTGTCCGCTCACGGATACGCTGTGCTTCCAGCAGCTTGTCATTCTCCTTGAAATATGCCACCTGCTGCTTTAGTTCCTCTTCTATCTCCACGATCGCATGCTTCATCTTCTCCGGTGCAACAACATAGTGCGATGCCGGGAAGATACAGGCAAAGGAAAGTGCACGCTTGATCTCACCGGTCAATGGATCAAACTCCACGATCCGGTCAATCTCGTCGCCGAAAAACTCAATCCGGATACCATCCTCAAACGTCGATACCGGAAGGATATCTACGATATCGCCCTTCACACGGAAAGTTCCTCGCGTGAAATCCATCTCATTCCGTGTGTACTGAATATCAATCAACTGCCGGATCAGTTCATCCCGGTCCTTCTCCATACCCGGGCGGAGCGAGAGCATCATGTTCTTATATTCTTCCGGATCACCCAGACCATAGATGCAGGATACGGAAGATACGACGACTACATCCTTCCGTTCGATCAGGGCTGATGTCGCGCTGTGCCGCATCTTATCGATCTCATCATTGATGGCAGAATCCTTCGCAATATACGTGTCCGTCGACGGCACATATGCCTCAGGCTGGTAATAATCGTAATACGATACAAAATACTCCACCGCATTGTGCGGAAAGAACGCCTTAAACTCACTGTAAAGCTGTGCCGCCAATGTCTTGTTGTGCGATATGATGATCGTCGGTTTATTTAATTGGGCGATGACATTCGCCATCGTAAATGTCTTTCCGGAACCTGTGACACCGAGCAGTGTCTGGCATTTCTTTCCTTCCTGAAAGCCCTTTACCAGTCCTTCGATCGCCTCCGGCTGATCGCCGGTCGGTGCATATTCCGATACTAATTCAAAATGATCCATGCTATTCTCCAGTTTCTAATCAATCAAATCTGCTATACGGTTCATTTTACCACATCTTTTTTTATTTGTATAGAACAAACGTTCTTTTCTTGATGAAATGCAACCCACAAAAATAACGGGAATGTCCTGCACTCCCGTTATCCTCTGCGTTTTCCATTCTTTTTATTCGTTACACTTCGTAATCCATGCACATACGCACATCTGTATATGGACGCACATACGTATTTGCAACTTCTACATGCGCCGGATGCTTCTGGTAGCCCTTCAGCATTTCCTCGTTTTCCAGCGTTGTGTCAAGCATAACCTCTGCATTCGAAGATGCAAGCGGATTTGTTCTTACATGCACCTCAAGAAGTCCAGGCACCTTACCTGCCAAGCCTTCCAGATGCTCCTTCATATTTGCAAGGATCTCTGCCTTCTTGTCCGCGTCTGTCTCTTTCAATGTCCACAAAATAATATGTTTAACCATAATTGCCTCCTTGATCGTATCGCTTATCTGTATAAGAAATAGCACAGGATGTCCCGGCTGTCAACCAATTTTATCGTTCTGCTCATATGCTTTGCGCATCTCCCGGATTCCCTCGATCATTTTCACAAGATAATTCATTTCCTCTATGGAGAAATCACGTGTCATCGTCTCAATCCGCATCTGACTGCTGGCGACATCATCTTCCTCCAGAATATAATCTGCATTTACATGCAGATATTTACACATATTCCGAAATATCTCACACGAGAAACCTTTTCTTCCGCTCTCAATCTCATACAGGAATTTGGAGGAAATGTTGATCTGCTCCGCCATATGCTCTCTGGTTATCTTCTGCCGTTCCCGTTCACTCTGAAATTTTGCTCCTATGCGCTCATAAAAAGCACGATCCTGCATGTTTTTACACCTCGTTTTCCACTGTGTCTATATATATTGGCAAACTACTCAGGACTTCTTCCCCCGCTTTCGTTCCTGAAGCATCATATATATCAAAATACCTAAAATCAAAACGACAAGCGTCAGGCATCCCCATGCAAGATATAGTTTTAACGACATTAGCACCACTTTATGCATACCCTCGCTTTTCGCAACAATCTGTTTTTATTCTCACATATTGGGTTTTTGCATAAAACTAGCTAAAGTTCCTTTTGATGCAACTATGGGTATAAAAAATCCCTGTTCCGTTTTCGAAACAGGGACTCAAATTATATATCATTTTTAATTTATACAGAAGGCTCTGTATATTTCAGTACAACCGCTGAAATCGGTCCAACTGTAATTTTCAACTTGTTATTTGCAACGACATATTCTGTCTCATCCATCTGATAGCCACTCTCCGTCGTCGTGATACAGGCTTTCATCACCGCACCATCCTGTACACCAAGTCTGCGCACATGCAGGTTCAGCTCATGTGGTTCGTAATCGTTGTTCAAAATCACAACCACTGCCTCGCCCGGCAGGAACCGTCCATAGCTGACTACCTTATATTCACCATGCAGGAACATCACAGATCCCTTCATCAGCGCCGCACTGTCTTTGTGTACCTTGATGATATCACGGTGGAACTGAATCAGCTCCTGATCCTCTCTGCCCCACGGATATCCACGCCGGTTATCCGGATCGGTCCAGCCGCAAAGTCCGGCTTCATCACCATAATAGATTGTCGGTGCACCCGGCCACGTCATCTGGAATACAACTGCCTCACGGAATACACCCTTGTTGATGTTCTCACCAGCGGCTTCCGGTCCCATCGTATGGATTCGTCCAACACGGCGATTTGTACGTGTCAGGAATCGTGAATGATCATGATTGGACAGCTCATTCATCGCGATTTCCAGAGAGTTCTGATTAAACCGCGACATATGGTGGCGCAACGCACCAGTAAATGCATCTGGATTTCCAAGCAGGTCACCGCGGAACTCATCACTGTGCTTCTCCACACCGGTCAAAAACCATGTAATCGGCTCCATAAATGCATCGTAGTTCATAACGGTATCCCACTGATCGCCCAAAAGCCATGCCTTTGGGTCACCATAATGCTCCGCAAGGATCAGTGCATCTGGATTTGCTTTCTTCACTCTTGTCCGGAAATCACGCCAGAAACGATGGTTAAACTCTTCAGTATAACCAAGGTCGGCAGCCACGTCCAGACGCCAGCCATCCACGTTGTACGGCGGAGAAACCCATTTTTCACCGATACGCATAATATATTCATATAATTTCTCAGATTCTTCGTAATTTAATTTCGGAAGAGTATCATGTCCCCACCAGCCATTGTATGTGCCGTTGTATGGCCACTGCCAAGGGTCCTGGAACTTGAAGAAACTTCTGTACGGGCTCTGATAATCCACATAAGCGCCCTTCTCATAGCCCTCCTGATTCTCGTAAATACATTCTCGATCCAGCCATTTGTTAAAAGAACCACAATGGTTAAATACACCGTCCAAGATTACACGCATGCCGCGCTTATGAATCTCCTCCACAAGCTGTGCGAACAACTCGTTGCTGGCCTCCAGATTCGCCTTATCTGTCACACGCATAATATACTTGCTGGCTTCCTTATTGACCTTGCAGCCCTCCGGCAGACATTCTCCGCCATCCTTGACGATCTTTCCAAAATGAGGATCTACATAATCGTAATCCTGAATATCATATTTATGATTGGATGGAGAAACAAAAATCGGATTCAGATAAATGACATCCACGCCAAGTCCCTGCAGATAATCAAGCTTATCCATAACACCCTGCAGATCACCACCATAGAAGCTGCGGACATCCATATTGTCCGGATACTTAAACCAGTCCTTGACCTTGCGCGTGCCTTCCCCGATATAGCAGTACTCGTTGTCCTCGACATCATTGGACGGATCTCCATTGTAGAAACGATCCACGAAAATCTGATAGAACACAGCACCTCTCGCCCATTTCGGAACCGAGAATCCCGGCGCAATCTGGAAATTATAATCTGGATTCAAATCCTTCTGTGTGCCAAGCTTGTTATAATAGCAGATAACATTCCCGGCAAGCACCATATAATAATAGTCTATGTCATCCGTTACCTCAGAAATGGTATATGCATAATAATCAAATAACTCGTCACTGCTTTCCACCTGCATGTTACAACGCTCCCCATTGTAAACCAGATAGACAGCATCTACATTGTTTCTTCCTGTACGGAACCGCAATGTCACCGAATCTCCAATCTTTAACTCTGCCGGATGCCGGTAGCTATCCGTTCCGTCCGCAAACAATGCACCGAAATTCAATGCAGTCTTTGTATTATATACATACTGTAATACTTTGAGAGCCTGTCTCTGATTCTCCACCATCAAGAGTATCCTCCCTAATTCTTTTTTGACGACTATCTATTATTTTAATACAGGACAGGAATTTACACAATAAAAAATTAAAAATAGAAAGGGAAAAGGACAGCCAACGATCGGCTGTCCTTTTCGGAGAAGGTATTTTGTTACTTTGGGGTGTAGCAAAAAACTATATAATGTATTGGGGGGTTACAAGTATTATTATACATATAAACCCTAAAAAGTCTGCCCAAACATTTAATTTTTTTCAGATTTTTTTTGTGCATATTCTCTTGAATCATGTCGCAAAAATTCGTTTTTTGTCGTCTTTTTGTGCATCTTGCACAATTCCATAGTTTCTATCACTACATTTTTCACAATCGATTACAGATTCAATCCGGTTGTATCCAGTCCATCCGGATAAGTTTCTGTTGGACTGACTTCAAAAAGTGCTTCAAATTCTGCACGGTTGATACGTTCTTTCTCCAGCAAAGCAGCTGCACAACGATGCAATACGTCAATATGACTCTCGATGATAAGCTTTGCTTCCTGATAACACTCATCCATGATCCGGCGCACTTCCTTATCGATCATCGCGGCGACCTTCTCGCTGTAATTTCTTGCATGCCCGAGATCTCTGCCGAGAAATACTTCTTCCTCACTGTTTACCTCGTAGTTAATCAGCCCAACCTTCTCAGACATACCATACTTGACAACCATCGCCTGTGCGGTCTGGGTTGCCTGCTTGATGTCTGCAGAAGCACCGGTTGTGATATCGCCGAAGATCAGTTCCTCTGCGATTCGTCCACCAAAGCTGACCATGATATCCTGCAGCATATGCTTCTTCGTCATAAACACATTATCATTCTCCGGCAATGGCATCGTATATCCGCCAGCACCACGTCCATTTGGAATAATGGATACAAGATGCACCGGTCCAACCTCGCTCAGTAAATGGAACAAGATCGCATGTCCACTCTCGTGGTAAGCGGTAATCTTCCGCTCCTTCTCCGGTACAAGACGGCTCTTCTTTTCACCGCCAATTCCAATCTTGACAAAACACTTGTCAACATCTTCCTTCTTGATAAACTGCCGATTCTGTTTAGCTGCACAGATAGCTGCCTCATTCATCAGGTTCTCCAGATCCGCACCAGCAAAGCCTGCAGTTGTTCTTGCGATCTCATGCAGATCGACATCATCAGACAACGGCTTGTTTCTGACATGGACACGAAGGATCTCCTCACGTCCCTTAACATCCGGTCTGCCGACCATAACCTTACGATCAAAACGTCCCGGTCTCAAAATAGCCGGATCCAGAATATCCACACGGTTTGTCGCCGCAAGCACAATGATACCTTCGTTCGTACCGAAACCATCCATCTCAACAAGCATCTGGTTCAATGTCTGCTCACGCTCATCATGACCGCCACCAAGACCAGAGCCACGCTTTCTGGCAACCGCATCAATCTCATCGATAAACACGATACATGGTGCATTCTTCTTTGCATCCTCAAACAGATCACGCACACGGCTCGCACCAACACCGACGAACATCTCGACGAAATCCGAACCGGAAATCGAGAAGAACGGAACACCAGCTTCTCCGGCAACTGCCTTTGCAAGCAGTGTCTTACCTGTTCCCGGAGGTCCCTCTAACAGAACGCCCTTCGGAATACGTGCACCCAGCGTGTTATATTTCTTTGGATTCCGCAGGAAATCTACGATCTCCGCCATATCCTCTTTTTCTTCTTCCAGACCAGCGACATCCTTGAATGTATACTTCTGATCGTTCTCGTTTGACATATGTGCCCGGCTCTTGCCAAAGTTCATCATCTTGCCGCCACCGGCACCACCACCGCCACCGGCACCAGACATATTTGCCATGAATATCATAACAACGACCAGCAATACCACAATAAGCACGACTGTCGGCAACCATGTCCAGACGTTGCTCTGACCACTGACATCATGCAGCTCCAGGCGGATATTTCCGTTTCCTTTGCTCATGATAATCTGCTGTACCTTATTGACATCCGACACATAGAATTCTTTTTCTTCGTTTGTCTGACGATACGTGATGTATACCGTTCCTGTCGGTATCTCCTTATTCTGATAGATCTCAACGGAGCCTATCAAATCCTCGGATACTTCTGCCTGAAAATCGACGATCGTATAACCGGAATCTGTCTTTGAGTTTTTGTTCATGTACCAAATAATGCCACAGAACATCGCAAAGAACAGAATCAGGTAGATTCCGAGTCCTTTTTTTAATCCCTTCATGCTATGCTCCCTTCTGGATAAATTTATGTATTACTCAGAAATCACACCAATATATGGAAGATTTCTGTATTTCTGTGCACAATCAAGACCATATCCTACAACGAAGCGGTCTGGAATCACAAATCCGGTGATGTCCGGCTCCAACTCTACAACACGGCGATCCGGCTTATCCAGTAATGTGACTACCTTAAAGCTTGCCGGTTTGCGCTCCTTCAATATATTGATGAGATAAGAAAGTGTACGACCGGAATCCATAATATCCTCAATCAGTACCACGTCTCTTCCCTCGATACTCTCATCGAGATCCTTGATCATCTTTACAACACCGGAAGACTTGGTATCATTTCCATAGCTGGAAACAGACATGAAATCCATCGTCACTGGTACAGTCAGACGCTTTGCAAGCTCACACATGAAGAACACGCTTCCCTTTAAAACACCGATAATATGAATCGTCTTTCCCTCATATTCCTTGCTTAACTGCTGTGCGATTTCTGCAATTCTTGCCTCCACAGTTGCCTCATCAATCATAACATCAATCTTTTGTTCCATTCTGATCTCCTTTGCTTCCATACTGTATTTTCATAATTTTGTTTGTCTGCTCATCCACATGATACGCTGGCGAAAACCGCAGTCCAACTACCCATACGATTTCCTGTCCGCATGCAAGCACCGGCCATCCTGCCCGTTTGGTCCTGTCGATCTTCGCATCGATAAATACACGCGACAGTTTCTTCGTATTTCCAGCTGTATCAATCACGATATAATCTCCGTCTTCCGGTGTCCGGACACACAGAGTACCTTTTATTTTAGCATAGTCAATGAATTTCGTATAGTTTTTTTTCGGAATTGGCTCCGTAAAAGTAAAATCCTCAATGGATACGGAAAGTGTTCCCTGATTCGGGATTTCATAATCACCTGCCTGCGCAATCGCAAACCGGTAGTCCGTCATTGTCTGCACCTTATCCGAAAGGATCAGCTCCCCATAATTTCTTCTCGCATGGATACCATATGGAAGCTGTACACTGCTTCCAGAATCCTGATAGATCAGTGCCACAACCGCCTGTATATGCCGCCGCGTAATATCCTTCTTGCGCTGTGCAACCTGTCCGATTGCTTCCCATACAATATGCTCCTGCAGCACCGGTCCTACTTTATACAGTTCTGCAATCGAAAGTGTCACCGTTCTGCCAAAGGCATCCTCATCCTCTGTTGTATCGCATTGTTCCATCGCCTGCGTATGAATATAGTCATAGCTTTGTGCCGCATCCTGCGCCAGCTGGCAGATATGCTCCACTGCCCGTTCATTTAATTCCCTCATCACTGGCAATATACTGTGACGGATCTTATTCCGTGCATACGCAAGCTCAGCATTTGTCGAATCCTGACAAAAATCCTGTCCGCATTCTTCCAGATACGCTTCGATTTCTGCACGCGACACACCGAGCAGCGGGCGGATGATATTCCCCCTGCTCGCCGCGATCCCGGCAAGCCCGTTCAATCCACTGCCCCGAAGCATATGGAACAGCACCGTCTCCGCGACATCATCCTGGTTGTGCGCGACGGCGATCTTATCGAATTTCAGTTGCATGACCAGTTCTTCCATACACTGATAGCGATACTCCCGTCCCGCTTCCTCAACAGTCATATTTAACTGCTTCGCATACGCCGGAATATCTTTCCGATATTCCTGATACAGGAATCCAAGCTTTGCACACAAGTCTTTGGTAAATGCGGCATCCTGATCTGCCTCCGCGCCCCGGATGCCATGATGCACATGCACCACAACGATGCCCTGCGAAGGGATATGCAACACTGGCATAAGCGCCTTTAACACGCGTAGCAGGCACACGGAATCCGCACCACCCGACACACCGACTACCAGTCGATTTCCCGGTTCGATCAATCCGTGTGTCTGTATATAATTGTAGACTTTTTGCTCAAAATAATTCATACATACTCCGTCATTTGTCAGTTTTTACCATCCTTATATTAGCACAAACGATACCTTTCGTATAGCGATTCACAGATTTTTCATGACCTTGCACACAATAATCGTTGCATCATCCTTCAATCGTTTTCCACAGACGCTTCGGATATCCTGGATGACCGCCTCCACCACAGTCTCTGGCTCCTCATCCTTTAACGCTTCCAGCAGTGTATGCATATAGTCGTCTTTATTTTCAAACAAAATACTGTCCAGCACGCCATCACTCACCATGACAATCAGATCGCCGGCATAATATTTCTTACTGCTGCACTCGCATCCAGCATCCTCCATCACCCCAACCGGAAGCGATGTCGATTTGATACACTCCATCCAGTTTCCCCGGCACACATAAGTCGTTGCGGCGCCGTATTTTACCAGATGTCCAACTCCTGTGTACAGATCCAGCAACAACATATCCAGTGTTGTAAAATGCTCCCCCTTATTCTTCTCTGCCAGATACGCATTCACAAGCCGCACTGCCATCTCCTGTTCAAATCCGGTCATGACAAGTTCCTCGACCGCAGAGAGCAGCGCTTCACTGTCTTTCGCCGCCTGCACACCGTTTCCCATGCCATCAGCAATCATCAAAAGCGCCTGTCCATTCTTCAGATTCCCAATATAAAAATTGTCTCCCGATATCACATCTTCCTGACAGGAAAGTCGACGGGCTGCTGTCTGAATGCGGAACGCAGGCTTCTGATTTAATATAACAAGGTCATAGCTCCGTCCAACCATCTGGCGGCTGTCCTCCCCGATCTCAAACGGGATTCCCGTCTCCTTGCTTGCAATCTTGCGCACCGCCTCTGCACCGACCAGTCTGCCACGTCCCACGCGGGCATCCGCATAGAGCTGGTATCTGCCATTCTGCGCCTTTAAGAGCGTCAGCGATTTCACATGTACGCCCATCCTGCCCAATTCCGACACGATCGCCGTCTCCGCATCCTTACGCATCGCAACAGGGCTGTCCAACTGCTTTGTAAAATCCTCCAGCATCGTTCCGATCTGTGAAAATCCAATCCGCTGCCCCTCCGTCCCTGCAAACGTATAATCAATCCGTTTCAACGCATCCGAGAAGCTGCGCACGCGGGAAAGCGTAAGCTTGCCCCATTCTGCCCCGGAAAGTGCCATGGCATCCCCCTGCGTACGCACTTGCACGAACAGGCGTCCCGGTAAAAAAAACAGCACAAACACCGCAGTCGCAATCGCCTTGATGCCAGCCTCAGAGAGCATCTGCGGAAACGCAAAATATCCAAGCAGGCAATCACTCGCCGCAAAAATCAAAACGCTTCCATACCGCCCCATATGCAGGAATTCGGTCAAACCATTTACAAGTACTGCGAGAAATACCCACGCGGCAAGCATCTGCATATCATCTGTCCGGAGGGCATAGATGGCTCCGGAGATTGCCGCCCAGGAAACGCCAGCCGAAAATCCAAACCGATACGATATATAAAAGATTGTAAACAGGCACACGCTCGCAAGCACCTCGACGACTCCGCCAAGCTGAACCGGCATCCCGGCAAGTACGGTTGTTGCAAGAATCAGCACCGCAAGCATCGTCTGGGTGTCTGTTAAAAAAAGGAGCTTATCCCCACTCAGATTCCGATAAGAAAAGCAATACGCTAACATAAAAGAAAAAACGAGCGCACCTTCTGCGCACGCCAGAGGGATTCCGATTGCCCCTGGCAGCCAGAACGCCGCACCGATCTGGAGAACGATCGTCTCCAGTCCGACAAGGACAGACAACAGAAACGAGCGCGGATATAATAGCTGCAACTTTCTGACGCGTACAAGCACAGCTGCCATCACCCAGATCAGTGGATAGATCATCTGTCCCTGTTTCTCAAAACCACCCTGCTCAAAAAATGCGCCGAGCAATCCGAGCAGCAACATCCATGGACTTCTCCCGCAGGCGCTGCCCGCACCAATGATTGCCGTCCCAAATGGTGCTGTGCCAAGCAGACTGCAATGTCCCACACAATATGCAATCAGAATATCTGCAATACCAGAAAAAAGCTTCGCCACTTTCATTTTCTCAATCCCCTCTACCCGATGGTTTCCGTCTGTTTCAAATTTGCCATACAAGTTTATACAATTCTTCCGACTGTGTATGTCTAACAGTGACAGCTGGGAGATAAAATTTATAGACATTTTTACGCAAAAAAGCTTCCGGCAATCTACCGGAAGCTTTCTGTCTTCTTATCTCTGATTCATTTATTCTGCCGGACGGATAACCAGCTCATCTGGTTTCACTAACCCGAGCTTGTCCTTTGCCACGTCCTCTATATATTCATTCGTCTGCATATATTTTTCCTGTGCATCGAGGTTCGCCTGCTCCTGCTTTGCCTCTTCGACCTTCAACTCCATCGTTTTCTCGGTCTCAGCCAGCTGCTTACTCTTCGTGTGCAGACTTGTCGCACGCACAATCGAAGTCACACATATAAATATAACCGCCGCAACAACCAGAAATGTGATCACCGGCGACTGACGATATCGAACTGATTTTTTTGTACTGCTTTTTGCCATTTCCATACCCACTTTTCATACCTAAAGATATTTACATTTTACCCTTATTATCGCTATTTTTCAACAATTTCTTGTGCTTTTTCGCGGATTTTTTTACCTTGTACAAGATGTTGTTTACAGATTTTAACAAGGCACAACTTATAGTGTAATGGAACAATACAACGCCAAACAAAATGCCAACCGCCATATACCAGTGCAGCACACCATCCCCATATACGTGGATGCACTCCAACGTCACATAGGTCCAGATCAGCCAGAAGCAGACATCTTCCATTGCTATTAAAATTGAATTATGAGATACCACGCGTCGAAATACACGCAAAAGATCATACGACAGTGTGAGGGCGATTCCCACGGCAACACTCATGATAAACATGGCACCCTGTCGTATCAATACATCTGTCAATTATCGAAACAGCCGTTTGGCGATCGCCGCGGCTTTCTTCTTTCCCTTTTTGTCCGAATAAAGCATCCCCTGTATCGTTCCGGTCAACTGGAGTTCACCCTTCTCCATATCCAGCTTCTCTGCGTGCAGATTCTGCCCCTTGATGGCAAGATGATCTGCTGTTGTTTCTACCTCAACAAGCTCCGGTTCCATCGATATCACCTTTTCCAGTCCGGTGAGGCTCATATGTGCGCGTTGTGTAATATGTATCATATGACTTTCCATGTATGCTCCTGCACACTTGTTATAGCATAAATATATGCAGGCACTCTGCGATTTATGAGCCTTCTACCTTCCATCAGAGATATTCAAACATCTCTTTTGCATCTTCCTTTTTCGTAGAATCCGCGATCATTGTCACCTTAACCTTCACGGATTTATTACCAAACGATATCTCGATCACATCGCCAAGCTTCACATCATAGGATGCTTTCACGACTTTATCATTGACCATGACTCTGCCTGCATCGCATGCATCATTTGCTACGGTACGACGCTTAATCAGACGCGATACCTTTAAATATTTGTCCAAACGCATAGCACGTTCCTCCTTACTTTCCTCTCATATGAAAAAGCTGCCGCAGCATGCGACAGCTTTTCACTCTTTATCGAAAAATCTTTTCGGATAAGAATCAGATTAGTTTAAAGAATCCTTTAAAGCCTTACCAGCCTTGAACTTAGGAGACTTAGAAGCAGCGATCTTCATTGTCTCGCCTGTTCTTGGGTTACGTCCCTCACGAGCAGGTCTCTCAGCTACTTCAAATGTACCAAATCCAACTAACTGGATCTTCTCACCATTCTTTAACTCTTCTGCTACTGTCTCTGTGAAAGCCTTAAGTGCCTTCTCAGCTTCTGTCTTCTTAAGTCCAGCCTTCTCAGCCATCTTTGCAACTAATTCATTCTTGTTCATCGAAATTTCCTCCTATAATAAAACGATGTTTCCTGACCACATCCCCCGCGGTCGAATCTTGTTTTTATCAGCTTTGCCAACAAAGCCCTACGCATATTTATACCTTGTTGCCCTTTGTTTGTCAAGGAAAAAAGCCAAGTTTTTGGCACTTTTTGGGAATTTCGATGTCAATTTTACCCTTCCATCTGTTTCCCAAGGAATTTCGCTGCAATCGCCGCCGCTTTCATCTCAGATTCGCCGATTTGCCTGCTTCCTTCCCGGCTGAGCAAAATTACCGCGCCAATAGCATCGCCCTCGCAGATGATCGTCTGCACGATCTCTCCATCATACTCATTATCTCCGTGCCCGAGAATCCGGATAAACTTCTTTTCACCTTTCCGCGCCAGAATCGCTTCCCGGTCATTGATCGCATCCTCCAGTTCCCGGTGCAGGGATTTGCCGAGCAGATCCTTCTTGGAGATTCCCGCGACCGCGATGATCTGATCCCGGTCACAGACGCACACGCCACAACCAAGACTTGCTGCGATCGCATCAACATACTCCTGCGCAAATGCAGAAAGCTCTCCGATTGGTGAATATTTTTTCAGGACGATCTCACCATCCTTGTCGGTAAATATTTCCAATGGATCGCCTTCCCGAATCCGTAACACGCGCCGGATCTCCTTTGGAACGACAATTCTGCCAAGCTCATCGATCCGTCTGACAATTCCTGTTGCTTTCATTTGATTATTTCCTCCTGTTCTCCTGACATACTTCCATTTTTGTACTGTATGGGTAGTATGTGGAAAATCGAAAGAAATATTCGATTCTTATTTGAACAAATTAATAAACTTTTTTATAATACCTTGATTAACATTTTCCGAAGTTTTGCCATAGATTCCTCTTTATTTTACTGCAGTTTACGGATTGCATTCACAGTAATGTCATACTGCTCCTTTACTTTTTCAAACATCACATCTGTACCATCTAACTCTTTTGCACGAAGCTTCTCCGTCAGCGCTGAACTTACCTCATACAGCTTGTCAAATCCGAGATTGACACAGACACCTTTGAGCGTGTGTGCTGCACGAAATGCACTGTCCACATCCTTCTCCTTAAGTGCTGCCTCCAATGTCTCATAGGACTTGTCGTTCAAAAATCTGATTGCAAACCGCTGCACCATCTGCTCGCTGCCGAGACGGCTCAATACCTCATCGAAATTTGATCCCATCTCCTCATAGCATGCTCTTACTTCCATTCCTGTACTCCTTTCATGTCACTAAATGCTGTCTCTGGATTTAACCCGTATTTCTCTATAATCTTCCTTGTTGTTCCATCTTCCTGCATCTCATTCAATGCCTGTGCCAATTTCCCAATCACTTCGTTATCGCTTCCCTTTATAAACGCGATTCCAAGTTCTGAATTATACAAACTCTCGTCCAGAATCCGGTAAGCATCCGGATCGGTCTCTACAAATGTACGAAGCGCACTTTCATGCCCGGCAATCGCATCCACATATCCTTTTCTGAGACTCGCGTAAATCTCATCCATAGAAGAAAAGCTGAACAGATCCCCCACCTGTGGTGTCGCCGGATTGTTCTGATTTAAAAATTCCCGTTCTGGTTTACTCGTCGCCTGTACTGCTACACGCGTTCCTTCAAGATCGGATAGTTGAAAAATATCACTGTCCGCATGCACCACAACAACCTGCCGACTGTTCAGATACGGTCCAACCCATGTATACTCTTCTTCCCGACCAGTCATCGTGAAGCTACCCCACAGACAATCCACGCTTCCTTCCTCCAGATATTCGTCCTTGTCCTCCCACACGATCTGTGTAAAGACCGGCTCGTATCCGATGCGGCGGCATGCCTCCTGCGCAAGCTCGACATCCACGCCTGCAAATTCACCATCCTCGTTGATATAATTAAACGGTTCATAGCTGTCACTGCCAATCACCAACTGCGGCAGTTTTGACGACTGCTGTGTGCCTTCTGTCGCGGTTGATCCACAGCCCGCAAGCAGTACACACCCCGTCATACATGCAGCTATAATCTGACGAAGTTTCTTCATTCTCATTGGTTCTCCCCCTCTTTTTTCTCCCTACAATATTTTCTTATCATCGCGAACATCTTCTGCTCATCGAGTGGCTTTGACAAATGTTCACTCATCCCCGCTTCTTTGCTCTGCTGGATATCGTCCGCAAATGCATTTGCTGTCATCGCTATGATCGGAATCGTCGCTGCATCTGGTCGATGCATCGCACGGATCTGCTGCGTTCCCTGAAAATCCTGCATTGTATTATCTTTACTATTATCCCCTTTTTCTGTCTCTGGCGCAAGTAAAAATCGAAACTCGATTGTAAAGGTCGTCCCCACGCCCTCTTCACTTGTAAAAGAAATCGTTCCACCAGCTCTTTCGCGATGGAAAGTCACACCGGCTGCGGCTGCCTGCGTCTCAACAAGCTCTCCCATCGTCTCTCCGCCATGCAGATGAACTCCAACATTCTCTGGAATCTTCAATCCCTCCCATGTATTTGTCTGTGGGAACAGAATGATATCCGTTGAATAAATCGTGCTGATTGCCTGTATGATCTGATATTATTTTTCTATGTATTCGGTGTTTTTTCGTGCATATCGATAATGAATCATATGAAAAAATGATACAAACAGCAAATACAACAAAACCGCGTACGCCATTGTCGTTGTACGATATGTAAACATTTCGCCCGACGTATAAAATACATACAAATGATTGTCCTTGTAGCTCCGACGCATGACATACCATGTCTGTCCGTCCGACTTTATCTTCTGCATCGTATTATCCGTCCCAGCCCTGTTTTTCCGCTGTCTCTACGACTGTTCCTGAAATGGATTTATTTTTCTTTGTTTCATCATTGCTATTTATGATAGAAGCGCCATCAGTGATAATGATGGTCGCCTCCATCGTAAAGTTATTTCCTGATAATAACGTATCTAACGATAATTCGTTATCTACTTCCTTATAGCCGGTGACATCCTCATAACAAAGCACCAATCCCGGCTGATCTTTCCGCGCCACAACCGCATACGCATAGGTTTTCCCATCCATCTCCGCATGCGAGAGCACCGATTTATTTTTTTATGTAAGAATTTCCCGAACTTCCGTGGTTGACAAATAATCCTTCCACATGGAATACTGGTTCGTGTCCGACTCTCCGACCGCATTCAGGTTCTTATCTTACATGTTGCATTACAGTATAAACATCAAATCTCCATAAGAAGGCATTGGCCACATCTCCTTATCGACGATCATCTCCAATGCGTCGACTGGAGTACGAAGTTCTGTCATGGCTGGCATGATCACATCCAGACAATATCTTGCACGTTCCGGACCTTCTTCCTTCTTCTCGATCTCAGCTGTTACCTCTGCCAGATGATTAAGTGCCTCGTAGCTTTCTGCAAGCAGGGCTGATGTCTTCTCCAGAAGCTTCTCCTGTACGCTTACATTGTAAGTCTTGCCAGCTGCACGTACCTGGTTGACAGATTCTGCAAGTACGGTTGTGTATTTGACAACCGCTGGAATGATCTGCTTCGTTGCCATATCGATCATCGTTCTTGCCTCAATGTTGATTGCCTTCGCATAAATCTCATACTGGATCTCCGCTCTTGCCTCAAGCTCTGCCTTTGTAAATACCTTGAAATGCTCAAACATATCAATGGCTGCATCCGTCGTAAGCGCCGGGATTGCATCGACCATTGTCGGAAGGTTTGGAAGTCCTCTGCGCTTTGCTTCCTCCTGCCACTCCTTGGAATATCCATTTCCGCTGAAGATGATACGCTTATGCTTTTCTGTATATTCTACAATCAGCGCGTTTAACTCTTTGTCGAAATCCTCTGCCTTCTCCAGTCTGTCGCAGGCCTCTTCAAATGCCTCCGCTGCGATCGTGTTTAAAACGACGTTGCAGTTTGACAGAGAATCCTGGGAACCAAGCATACGGAACTCGAACTTATTTCCTGTAAAAGCAAACGGTGATGTACGGTTACGGTCAGTTGCGTCCTTGCGGAAATCTGGAAGCGTTGTAACACCCGTTGCAAACTTCTCACCCTTGATACTATGGGTTGCCTCTCCATTCTTCAGAATCTGGTCAAGCACATCCTCGAGCTGGTCGCCAAGGAATACGGAGATGACCGCTGGTGGTGCTTCATTGCCACCCAGTCTCTGATCGTTTCCGACATCGGCTGCAGATACACGAAGCAGATCTGCATGCTCATCAACCGCCTTTAAGATACATGCAAGTACAAGAAGGAACATTTTATTCTCATGTGGATTCTTGCCTGGATCAAGCAGATTAACTCCATCGTCAGAAGTGAGTGACCAGTTGTTGTGCTTACCGGAACCGTTTACCCCTGCAAACGGCTTCTCGTGAAGCAGGCAGCGCATACCATGACGACTTGCAACCTTCTTCAAAATACGCATCATGATCTGGTTGTGATCCTGTGCGATATTGACCGGTGCATAGATCGGAGCCAGCTCGTGCTGTGCCGGAGCAACCTCGTTGTGCTGTGTCTTCGCAGCGACGCCAAGCTTCCAGCACTCCTCATTGACTTCCTTCATATATGCACTGACACGCTGACGGATCGTACCAAGATAATGGTCATCCATCTCCTGTCCCTTTGGTGGCATCGCACCAAACAATGTACGTCCAGTGTAGATCAGGTCCTTACGCTTTAACCATTTTTCTTTATCAACAAGGAAATATTCCTGTTCGGCACCAACGGATGGTGTCACACGTTTTGCAGTTGTATTTCCAAATAATCTTAAGATACGGAGTGCCTGCTTATTAACTGCCTCCATCGAACGAAGCAATGGTGTCTTCTGATCGAGTGCCTCGCCAGTGTACGAACAGAATGCGGTTGGAATACAAAGGATCCCGCCTGCAGAGTCATGACGTACAAACGCTGGAGATGTACAATCCCATGTCGTATAACCTCTTGCCTCAAATGTCGCACGAAGTCCGCCGGATGGGAATGAAGATGCATCTGGCTCTCCCTGGATCAGCTCCTTACCGGAGAACGATAACAATACCTTTCCATTTTCCTTCGGTGCTGTGATAAATGCATCATGCTTTTCAGCAGTCACACCGGTCATCGGCTGGAACCAGTGACTGAAATGTGTTGCCCCTTTCTCGATCGCCCACTCCTTCATCTCGTGGGCTACCACATCCGCGATCTCCAATGACAATTCCTTGCCCTCTTCAATCGTCTCCTTGAGTTCTTTGTAAACCTTCTTCGGAAGTCGTTCTTCCATGACCGCGTCGTTAAATACGTCACAGCCAAACAGCTCTGTTACGTTTACATTTTCTTCCATGTTGTCTTCTAAACCTGTCCTTTCACGTTTCCTTAATTAATTTTGAAAGTTCTCCCCTTGTATTATTATTTTTTTTATAGTATATTTTATGAAGTTTGCTTTGTCAAACACTATAATAGGTAATATGCCGCTATTTTGAATCATCTGGCGGCATTTTTATTCAGGAGGAAAATATATGCAGCGAGAATCTTTCAAATCCCGCCTTGGTTTTCTGCTTGTATCGGCAGGATGCGCCATCGGTATTGGAAATGTGTGGCGTTTTCCATATGTTGCAGGGGAAAACGGAGGCGGTCTTTTTGTGCTCTTTTACCTGATCTTTCTGGTAATTATGGGGCTCCCGGTTTTAACAATGGAGTTTGCAGTCGGACGTGCGAGCCGCAAGAGTGCGGTGCTTGGATACAAGGCACTCGAAAAGCCCGGCAGCAAATGGCATATCCACGGCTGGTTCGCTATGGCCGGATGCTATCTGCTGATGATGTATTACACAACCGTATCCGGCTGGATGCTTTCTTATTTTTATAAGTTTGCAACCGGCGCATTTCATTCCGGTATGGACACAGACGCAACTTCTTCCGTGTTCACCGATCTGCTCGGTGATCCGCTTCAGATGACGATCTGGATGGTCATTATCGTAGTCGCAGGATTTCTCATCTGCAGCCGCGGCTTGCAGAACGGATTGGAACGGATCAGTAAGTTCATGATGCTGGCATTGCTTGCACTGATCGTGATCTTAGTTGTACATAGTCTGACATTATCCGGTGCAAAGGAAGGCCTGAAGTTCTACCTTGTACCAAATGCAAAAACCGTATCCGAGGTCGGTCTTCGAAATGTGATCTCTGCGGCTATGAACCAGTCGTTCTTCACTCTGAGTCTGGGTGTTGCGGCAATGGAGATCTTCGGAAGCTACATGAGCAAAGACAATACGCTTGCCGGGGAGGGCGTCCGTATCTGTGCTCTCGATACATTTGTTGCAATCATGGCAGGACTGATTATCTTCCCGGCATGCTTCAGCTATGGCGTGGAAGTCGGTGCCGGTCCAAGTCTGATCTTCGTCACACTGCCAAATGTATTTGTAAATATGGCAGGCGGAAGAATCTGGGGAACACTGTTCTTCCTGTTCATGACATTTGCCAGCTTCTCAACGGTTATCGCTGTATTTGAGAACATCATTTCGTTCTGTATGGATATGTTCCATATCAGCCGGAACAAGGCGTCACTCATCAACTGCATCATCATCCTGATCGCGAGCATGCCTTGTGTCCTCGGTTACAATGTCTGGAGCAGTGTGCATCTGATCGGCGGTCGTGACGTACTCGACACGGAAGACTTCTTAGTCAGCAACCTGCTGTTGCCGCTTGGTTCACTCGTCTATCTGTTGTTCTGTGTTACCAAATGGGGATTTGGATTTGATAACTACATTGAAGAGGCAAATACCGGAAAAGGGCTTAAAATCAGCCGGAAATTAAAGCCGTATTTCCAGTTTATACTGCCGGTTTTGATTCTGATCATTCTGATTCAGGGATTGCTGTAGCCGGATCCGGGGAGATCGTTATACTACATTTTAAATAAAGCGAAAAGGATTTTACTGACATGGAAAAGCTCAAATATATAAAACCGAAACTTTTTAGCACTATGAAAACATATACAAAGGAACAGTTTGTGAAGGATATCGTCGCAGGTATCATCGTGGCGATCATCGCATTGCCTTTGTCGATTGCACTTGCCATTGCCTCCGGTGTCAATCCGGAGCAGGGTCTGTACACAGCCATCATCGCAGGATTCTTCATCTCCCTGCTCGGTGGCAGCCGCGTGCAGATCGGCGGTCCGACCGCAGCATTCGTTGTTATCATCTACGGCATCATCGCCCAATATGGCATGACCGGACTTACAATCGCTACTTTTTTGTCCGGCATCATCATGATCATCATGGGACTGTGCCATTTCGGCAATCTGATCAAATTTATCCCGAAGACGATCACGGTCGGCTTTACATTTGGTATTGCCATCGGCATCTTCGCCGGACAGCTCAAGGACTTCTTCGGTCTGTCCATGGGATCTGTGCCATCCGAATTTGTTGATAAATGCGCTGCCTATGCGAAAGCATTTCACACGATTGACTGGATGACGTTCGGTATCGGTATGCTCGCGCTGCTGATCCAGATCTTCTGGCCGAAGGTATCTGCGAAGATTCCGGGCAGCTTAATTGCAATTCTCGTAACCACACTGATTGTCCAGCTTGGCAAGCTTCCGGTTGCTACGATCGGCGATCTGTACACAATTAAGGCAGGCTTCCCGAAATTTGCTGCCCCGCAGCTTTCGTTCGCCCTCGTAAAAGAACTGATCTCACCGGCATTTACAATTGCAATTTTAGCTTCGATTGAATCGCTGCTTTCCTGTGTTGTATCCGATGGTATGATCGGTGGACATCACCGTTCGAATGCGGAGTTAGTCGGTCAGGGTGTCGGTAATATCATGTCATCTCTCTTCGGCGGCATCCCGGCAACCGGAGCGATTGCCAGAACCGCAGCCAATGTCAAAAACGGCGGACGTACACCAATCGCCGGTATCGTCCATGCGATCACCCTGCTATTGATCCTGCTGTTCCTGATGCCGTATGCATCTATGATCCCGATGACCTGTCTTGCCGCAATCCTGATCATGGTTGCCTACAATATGAGCGGCTTCAAGACATTTGGCCACATGATCAAAACAGCACCGAAAAGCGATATTCTCGTCCTGATCACCACTCTGCTTCTGACGGTATTCTTCGATCTGGTTGTGGCTATCGAGATCGGTATGGTCATGGCAGCATTCCTGTTCATGAAGCGAATGTCCGATGTCGGTGAAGTGAAACCATGGATCTACAAAGAAGATCTGGACAAAAACGAGATCTCCGAGCACACGGACCTGAAGAATGTACCGCGTAACACAATGGTATATGAAATTCTCGGTCCGATGTTCTTTGCGGAGACAAATGACTACCTTGCATTTACACACGAAAAACACAAGAATGTTCTGATTCTTCGTATGCGCGATGTCCCGGCGATGGATATCACCGGGCTGGAATCACTCGAAGAGGCATACAAGACATGCCAGAAGAAGGGCATCCACTTACTGCTCTCCCACGTAAACGAGCAGCCACGCCATGTGATGGAGAAGGCTGGTTTCGTAGAGAAGCTCGGCGAAGAGAACTTCTGTGAGAATATTGACGTTGCGTTAAAGAAAGCGGCAACGTTTGATAATTAAGCATTCCGCTTACCATAACAAAAAGCCCCGATTGCGTCTGTGGACATATTTCCAATCACACCGGACTGCAACAGGGGCTTTTGTATTATATAATTGCTTTGGTCTTCTCCATCACATCCTGCAGGATTTTCAGATTCTGCATGGTATCGCTTGTCTCCAGTGAATGGTTGGCGTTCTCGTAGACGTGCATCGGAACGCCCTGCGCTTCACTCATCTGAATCACCGCAGGCACATCACTCCACGGATCAGCCGTTCCGATAAATGCAACCGCATGCTTCGGTGCGAAGGTGTAAGTTGCCTCAAGCGGCGTGTATAAGATATGACGGATTTCTACTGTCGTTCCTGCCTGTTCGAGCTTCTGTGCATAGGCAGATGCGATAATCGTGCCAACGCTCTTCGATACAAACAGTACTTCTGCATACGGTGTAAAATCGACCTCGGCAAGCTGTTCTTCCGCCTGCGCATACAATGCATGGAAAGCTGCCTCCATCTTCTCTTTGTTCCCACGGATATTCCCCGCCTGATAATCATATTTCAACGCAATTGACTCATAGCCCGCTTCGCCCGCCAGCTTCCGGCTGTAATATAGAAGCGGCTTGTCCGCATGGTATCCGATTCCCGGAAAAAATATTGCTAATTTCTTCATAGATTTGTTCCTCGTTTTTCATTTTGATTTGGTATTAGAATTTCCCATCCGCATCCGGTTTTGGACCACTATCCGTGTTCATATAGGAATTATCATCATATAAGGTCTTCCAGCTTGTCTTATATATATTTAAACCATCACCCAAGTCTTCATTTACCGTCGGTTTTATATATATTTCTGGCGCAGAATCAACAAGATTCTGCACTGCCGAAAAACCTGTTTCAACTGTGTTATCAAACATGCTTAATGCCTTTTCATCATGAATAAAAATTATTTGATATGCACTTCTGCCTTCCCCATCTGCACTATATGTAATCTTTGCAATATCAAAGTTACAGGTTCCGCCTGCAATTCTCCATCTGATATTATAAACATATTTACACTCCAAAGCCTGTTCATTTTCAAAGTTTATCTTTTCTGCATTTTCATATATGATTCCATCATTATAAAGAACCGCGCTCTGACCATTGTCTCCATACCCATAATTGCAGGTGAAAATCTTTACAACGTTTCCGTCACGCATCGTAAATACATCCCCAATATCCATTCCTCCAATCACCGCGTTCCACTGACCAATTATTAACTCATCCGTTCCATCCCCATCGAAATCATCAATCACATAAAACGCATCTTTATTTTTACTCTTATCTGTAAAATTCTCGCTGGCTTCATAGGTTGTTCCCTGTTCAATGCACTGTTTTAAGTCCGCTAACACCGCTTCATAGGAAGTATACTTCGTAATAATTTCGTTTTCTGAAGCATCTCCCATTGTCGACACAGCCGTCTTTTCGGTAGTCGGCTGATTTTCTGTCACAACGTGATGCACACCAACGCCGATTGCTGCTACCATTGCAGTCCCAACGATACCGATTGCAATTTTTCCACCAATTGTACCAAAGATTGCTGCCACACCTCCACTCGTACCAGAAGCTCCGACACTTCCAGCCGCTGCACCCGTTGCTTCTCCCGCGGGCACACAAGCTCCAACTGAGGACGCACCATTTGACACAGCTCCGGTTGCAGTTCCTTCTGCATCCATTCCGCTTACTGCTATCCCACTTCCTACTATCTGTCCAAATATGTCGGCCAACCATCCTGCAATGCTAATCGTATCAATCCCAAGTGTATATGCAAGGAAATTCTGATATGCAATCCACATCCATGGCACTTCTGCCAAACGATATCTTCTGATATTGGAATTTCCATTTTCCGAATCATCCACAGGCGCCAGTGCGATTGTCTGCAAAATAGCTGTCCGTGTCTGACTCAGTGTATATCTGATATCCGAATCTTTACATCCTGTCTTCACTGCAATCTCTGGCACACTAACACCAAAATAATAATAGTCCTGAAAAACGACACGATCCATCGGTGACAACGTAGTTACAATTTCCTGCACTCTTGTAACAAAAGAAGTATCCAAAACTGCATCTTCCGTTATAGTTAACGCCTCATCTTCCACCGCATAATCATAAAATTTCCCGTCTACCGCCTGTTCATAAGTATTCTCAACAGAATCATTATGAATCTCTGTCCATCCATTTTCCTTCAGATATCCCAGTGCCTCCTCATTTGCAAGCTCTGCAGCCCATTGGTAAAATCCGTTGGTCTGTTCCAAGCTTGTCACATTCTGGTAGATTTTATCGTATACCTGTGGCACCAACGATGTCGCTACATTTGAATCATGGACAACTGTATGAAGCATCGTGTAGACCGTGTTTACTGTCTCATTATAAAAGCTTTCATACCCTCCAAAATCTCCATTTTTAAATTTGTTAAGTTGCTCTGTAATGATTGGACTCATTTACTCCCTCTGATTGTTCACTTAAATGTTTTTTTATTTAGAATTTCCCATCCGCATCCGGGATTGATGGATCATCGTTCAAAATTGTTTCGTCCTCAAACATTGGTTTCCACGATAGTTTCTTATATGAATGTGCTTCTTCCTGCCCTGCCCATGTTGATTCATCAATTTCCGTATACTGTAGACTTTGATAATCATCGTCTAATTGCTGAAGGAATGTATCATATGTAACCTCTATCGGTCCACTGAAATAATCTGGTTGAGCACCATAACCTAATTCATAATATCTAATTACGCCATCTCTTCCACGCAATTCTAATAAACATGTACAAGAATAATCATCCTCCAACGACGAATCATAATATACCAAATCATAATTTTGATCATCGGAGGCATGTACCGACATAACATTTCCTTCACTATAATAGCAATTCCCATATCTGGCTTCTGGATGATATTCCCAATTACAGATATCTCGGATTTCTACCATCCTCTTCTCCGAATTCCAACAACCAAACAAAAGCTCATCTTCTCCATCCTCGTCAATATCTTCCAGTGCATAAAAACTGTTTTCCTTACTGTACGTTGTAATTGTGTAATAATCTGAATACTCACTTTTCCCGGTTGTAGCATAATCTTCCATCCCCGTTCTCGCCTGTTCCAGCATTACTTCTAATTGTGACTTTACCTGCTGCTCATCTTCGTTCTCCGGCATTGTCTCCTCTTCCGTTTGTTCTGTCTCAACTTCAGGTGCCGGTCCATCCTCCCACATAAGTGCGCCACTGCCATCCTCTTCTTCTATTGCTACAATGTGTCTTTCCGGTTCGGACGATGCATGATGGATTCCCAGACCGATGCCGACAACCGCTGCAACTCCGACAACTCCAACTGCCACTTTTCCGCCAACCGTACCAAGGAATTTTGCAATCCCATGTGCGGATGCTTTCGCTGCTGCACCTGTAGCTCCGCCTGCCTGTCCGGTTACCGCTGCACTTGCAGCACTCCCTGCCTGTCCTGCCGTGGTTCCTGCAATACCTCCTGCCTGTCCGATTACCGCAGATGTTCCTGCCACGCCACCTGCCTGTCCGACCATCGCGATTGCACCAACCGCACTTCCTGTGATTCCGACATGCGCGATGCCCGTCACCTTTCCAATATAATTCTGGAACAAAATATACATCCAAGGTGTATCCTTCAAGCCGAATTTATGCGACTTCTCCTGCTGTACCGCATATGCAGGTGCCTGTCCATACGCGGTGATTGCAGAAAGCAAGGCTGTCCGTGTCTGTCCGATGGTATGCTTTACCGCCCGCGTTGTACATCCCGTTTTTTCTACGATCGCAGGTACGCTCTCGCCAAAATAATAATACGACTGGAATACGACCTTTTCCATCGGTGATAACGCCTCGATCACAGCCTGCACATGCTCTGTAAATACGCGATCCTCAGATAAATCCTCCGTAATCGCAAGGGCTTCATCCTCCGCTGCATAATCATAGAACGGCATATCCGAACTGCTGTCTGCCGATTCCATAGTCTGTGCATTTACAGAATCCGTGTCTGGCTGCATGTCAGAATTTCCTATCGATACAGCATTTCCCTTTAAGTACTCCAAAGCTTCCTCATTTGCAAGCTTTGCGCTCCACGCATAAAATGCCTCTGTCTGTGGAAGCGTCTGCACATTCGCATAGATTTTCTCATATACCTTCGGCATCAGCTCTGCCGCAGTGTTCTCATCCGGAATAATCGTATGCAGCATCGTATAGACCGTCTGCGATGTCGCATAATAAAAGCTCTCATATCCGCTGAAATCTCCGGACTGAAATTTCTCAATTTGTTCTGTAATAATTGGTTCCATCTGTACTCCCTTTACTTCCCATCACCTTCAACGGTCCGATCACATAGGTAAGCGCACCCATATAGATCACCATCCCGTGTTCACATTCTACCACACTTCCCGGCTCCGGGTCTGCTAACTTCATCCGGATATCCCCATCCACGATCAGGAATTTGCTGCAGCCTCGCGAATCCATCGCCCGCCACGGCGCATCATAGTACCGCGTCCGGAAGAACGCCCACACCGTTGCCGGACTTACGACCGCATCCTCGCCGCCACCGAAGACGAACACATCCCCCGGCGAAACCATCACCGGCTTGACGCGCCCATGCAGCCCGGAAGATAATTTCTTCCAATTGCGGATCGTACCATTCTTCGGGTTTTCATCCATGTAAAACCAGATACCGTCCATATTCTGAAACCGCCCATGCCTACGGCTGATTGTCGTTGCATGCATCGGGATATCCGGTGTATGCTCCTTCGACATCCGTCCAACCTCCCAGACAACCTGATTGTCCAGCAAATAGATATTCAATTGTCCATTTTCAATTACGATTAAATTATTTTCCATCCTACCATATATCCGTATCGAGATCCGGAAGCTCCGCGAGAAATGCGTCGATCTCCGGCAGGTCAAGCTCCAGCAGCACCTTACGCGCATAGCGGCATAACTCATCTGGATCAAACTCCTCCGATTCCGTATCAAGCATATTGTTCAACTCCGCATCATCCAGAATAAACAGGATCACACTTTCGAACAGGTTCTTCGCACACAAAGGTTCCATATGTGCCAGCGTGAGCATCTCGTCGATCTGCTCATGATCCATGCTCAGATGCAGTCCCAGCGAGATGATCTTGTTCCGCGTCGGATACCATTTGTTCTGTCGTATCGCGGACACACACTGCCGCAGCGATGAAGACCAGCCCTGTCCCTCTGCCAGATTCGCCACACTCGACGAATACCGCTGGTAATTGATCGTCACATACATTTTCACATAGGCATAGAACTTCTGATATGCTGAGGAAAAGGTTGCGATATTGTCATAGATAAACTGCGTCAGGGCATCTGCATCCTCTACCTGTGATAGCCGTTCTGCAAACTGTGCCGTATTGATATCCGGGATTTCCATATCCGCATCCGCCGCCATGTTCTCCTTAATCTGCGACAATATGTAATCATAGGCGGTCAGTCCATACGCTTCCTCGCCCTTCTCCGACTCGCGATTATCTACGCAGTCCATATCAAACCTGTGATTTAACACGTAGATACAGACACAGTCTTCCAAGCTTTTCGAATAAAGCTCCGGGTACTGCCCGTATCGACGCAGAAGCTGGTTCATCTTCTCCAGATCATACTCCGCCGCCATGCCGATTCGAAGAAATGTCTCGCGGTTCTTCGGTATCGCTCCCTTGCACCATTTGTCGACCGACACCCGGCTCACGCGGCAACGCTTCGCAAATGCAGACTTCGTAAGTCCGCTCTCCGCAAGGATTTCCTGCATCTTCTGCATCCACAGCTCGTGCTGTGACTGCAGCAGTGGAAAAATCCGCGCTTTCAGCTCATCCAGATCCTCACATCTTCCGATCTCTTCTCTTATAAATCTTGTCTCATAATCATTTTCTTCCATACATCATCCTGTGAGATGCCTGTCACAGGCATCCGTTTACTCCATCGACTGTTCCTTGTACGCCTTACGAATCGGAATAATTGGCAACGCCATAAATACGAAAATCGAAATAAAAAATGCAACCAGACCGGTCACGATATCATACGGAAACGGCAGAATGATCCAGCCCCATTTTGCAATCTTTCCCGCCATTTTCACTGCGGTTTTGATTCCGCCGAAGAAGTATGAGATCAATCCGATCATCACACCATATCCACACATCGTCATACTCCATCTGCTCTGTGTGGCGAGGTTGATCACGAACCCCAATACTGTCATACAAGTTGCTCCAAGTGCAATATACTGCGCAATTTCCAATCTTTTCATTTTTACCTCTCCTTTGTTCGTTTGTTTTTCAGCTCTTGCTGATGTCCTTATATTACACGAACAAAGGAAAGGTGTTTTCAGGCAAAGTTTACACCTGCCTATGCATTTCTTCCAAGTTCAAATGCTTTATGGTTTAAAGCACGGAACTTCTCCGCAACGATTGCGTCGATTGCTTCCTCCCATGCTGCTTCCGGAATCTCCGAGAAATACTTCGAAAGTCTTCCCATGAGTGCGATATTAACCGCCTTGGCAGAACCCGCCTCCTCTGCGATCGCGAGGAAATCCTTCGCATCGACATTCGCACCGGCTGCCTCCATCTTGGAGACAAGCTCCTGTGGATACTCCGCAGCGCCTGTGATGACCGGCATCGGCTCTACCTCCTGTGTATTCACGATGATCTGTCCACCCTTCTTCAGGTAGGAAATCCATCTTGCCGCTTCGAGCTTCTCAAATGCGACAATCGCATCTGCCTCGCCCTTGTCAATGACCGGTGAATACACCTTCTCACCATATCTTACATATGTGACAACGCTTCCGCCACGCTGGCTCATACCATGCACCTCGGAAACCTTCACATCAAAATTCTGTGAGAGCAGCACATGTCCTAATATCTTGCTGGCAAGCAACGTACCCTGTCCGCCGACACCGACGATCATAATATTCTTTGTTTCCATCTTACCTGCCCTCCTTTGCTGCCGGACACAATGCGCCGAATTTACACATCTGTGTACATACTTCACAACCGATACACAACGTTGTATCGATCACTGCCTTCTTATCCCGCACGGAAATCGCAGGACATCCGATCTTCATACACATCTTACAGCCGACACATTTATCGGTATCCACCTTGATTGGCGGCTTATGTACCGTACCCTTGATCATAACACACGGACGGCGGCTGATAATGATACTTGGCTCCTCTGCGGCAAGCTCTTCCTTCACGACACGCTCCACCTCTGCGAGATCGTACGGATCAACAACTGTGACACGGTTGAATCCAAGTGCTGCACAGAGCGCTTCGAGATTCACCTTACCGGCCGGTTCACCACGCAGATTCTTACCGGTTGTCGGATTCTGCTGATGTCCGGTCATACCTGTGATTGAATTATCCAGGATAATCACGGTCGAATTGCTCATATTGTAAGCGATATCTGTAATACCGGTAATACCGGAATGAATGAAGGTCGAATCTCCGATTACACCGACACTCATCTTCTCGCCCTGTTCGCCCATCGCTTTATTAAAGCCATGCAGACCGGAGCAAGACGCACCCATGCAGACATTTAAGTCCATCGCATTCAACGGTGCCACGGCGCCCAATGTATAACATCCGATATCACCATAGACCATACACTTTAATTTCGAAAGGATGTAGAAGATTCCACGGTGTGGACAGCCCGCACACATAACTGGTGGACGTCCCGGAATCTCATCGGCAAGTGCCAGCTCTTCCGGTGCATCTCCGCCAAGTGCCGTACGCACCAGATTCTGTGAGAATTCGCCACAGATCGGGAATGTCTCTTTGCCGACAACTTCCAGACCGAGCTTTCTACAGTGATTCTCAATAAATGGATCTAACTCTTCCAAGACTACAACCTTATCCACATGCTCTGCAAAGTCTAAAATCAGCTTCTCTGGAAGCGGCCAGATCATACCAAGCTTCAGATAGCTTGCATTATCGCCATACACTTCCTTTGCGTACTGATACGATGTGGAGCTTGTGATAAATCCGATGGATGTATCTCCCATCTCCACGCGGTTCAGATCGCAATTCTCAGCAAATGCGATCAGATCCTTTGTCCGCTGCTCCACGCGCACATGCGCATCGCGGGAATTCTTCGTCATCATAACCTTTGTCGGATCCTTCTTGTAAGGAACCTGCTCTGGAACGATCCGCTCCTCCGTATTTACAACACTCTGTGAATGTGCTACACGCGTGCACATCTTAAGGAATACAGGTGTATTGAACTTCTCAGATAATTCGTACGCACGCTTTGCAAATACGCGCGCTTCCTCTGAATCTGCCGGCTCCAACATCGGCACCTTTGCAGCTTCAGCATAGTGTCTGGAATCCTGCTCATTCTGGGAAGAATGCATACCCGGATCATCTGCCACGCAGACAACCAGACCTGCATTTAATCCCTGATAAGAGATCGTGAACAATGGGTCTGCTGCCACATTCAATCCAACATGCTTCATTGCCGTTGCGCTTCTGACTCCACCCAGACTCGCGCCATGTGCCACTTCCATAGCCACCTTCTCATTTGGTGCCCACTCACAATAGATCTCATCGTATAAAGCGGCTTCCTCTGTGATCTCTGTACTCGGTGTACCCGGATAACTGGAAATCACTTTGCATCCGGCTTCGTACAGACCGCGTGCAAGTGCCTTATTCCCTAACATCAATTCTTTCATTTATAATTTACTCCTTTTGTTCTTTATGCCTCATTTTCCTTCTCTACCAGCTTGTCTGCGCCGTACATCTCACGCAGTTTCGGCTTCTCGATCTTTCCGGTCGCATTACGCGGAATCTCATGGAAAATAATCTGCTTTGGTCTCTTATATCTTGGAAGCTCCAGACAGAAGTTCTCGATTTCTTCCTCTGTGCAGGTCATGCCATCCTTGATCTCGATGATCGCAGCGGTCTTCTCGCCCAACCGGCGGTCTGGAAGTCCAATAACTGCCACGTCCTTGATCTTGTCATGCTTGCGCAGGAAATCCTCGATCTGTACCGGGTAGATATTCTCGCCTCCACTGACGATGACATCCTTCTTCCGGTCAACAAGGAAATAAAATCCATCCTCATCCTGTCTTGCCATATCTCCGGTGAACAACCAGCCGTCCTTGATTGTCTCCGCGGTTGCTTCCTCATTTCTATAATAACAGGTCATCACGCCCGGTCCCTTGACACAGAGCTCTCCGACTTCGCCCTGTGGGACTGTCACACCGTTCTCGTCCACGATCTTACATTTCCAACGGTAACCCGGCACACCGATCGCACCGACCTTATGGATATTCTCCACACCCAGATGCACGCAGCCCGGTCCGGTTGACTCGGAAAGTCCATAGTTCGTATCGTACTGGTGATGTGGGAAATATTCTTTCCAGCGCTTGATCAGCGATGGCGGTACCGGCTGTGCACCGATATGCATAAGCCGCCACTGCGAAAGCTCATAATCCTCTAACTTCAGGTCCCCGCGGTCTAACGCGTCCAGAATATCCTGTGCCCACGGAACGAGCAGCCAGACGATCGTACAATGCTCACTCGACACAGCGGAGAGAATCGTCTCCGGTTTTGTGCCCTTTAAGAGCACAGCCTTGCTGCCTGCCACCAGACTTCCCATCCAGTGGAACTTCGCACCGGTATGGTACAGTGGCGGGATACACAGGAACGTATCATCCCGGCTCGTGCCGTGATGCTTCTGCTCCATCTGTGCGGCCTGTGTTAAGCTCTGGTGTTTATGTAAAATTGCCTTCGGGAATCCGGTCGTTCCGGATGAAAAATAAATCGCTCCAAAATCATCGTCTGTGATCTCCACATTTGGTGCATGGCTCGAACAATCTGCTACGAGCTGATGATAGCTCTCTGCGAATTCCGGACAGTTATCCCCGACATAGATCAACAGTCTTCCCTTGGAAAGCCGCTCTGCATTTGTCTCGATTCGTCCGATGAACGCCGGGCCAAACACGATCATATCAACCTCTGCGAGCTCTGCACAATATAAAATCTCTTCTGCATCATACCGGAAATTAAACGGCACGGCGATGGCTCCTGTCTTCAGAACGCCGAAATAAATCGGCAGCCATTCCAGACAGTTATACATCAGGATTGCGACCTTATCGCCCTTCTTGATGCCTCGCCCGATCAGCATGTTGGCAAACCGGTTTGCCTTCTCATCGAAGACACTCCATGTAATCTCTCTTCGATACGGCTCAAATCTCGATGGCTGTATCAGCTCGAACTCCTTCCACGAAGTTCTTCTCGTATCCGGCTCATCCGGATTCAACTCCACCAGTGCAACCTCATCCGGGTACAATCTGGCATTTCTCTCTAGGTACTCTGTAACTGGCATTTTCTTTTGCGACTCCTTAATTTTATATATATTCGCGCACGGCTTCCATCAGTTTCCTTGCACTGACAGGTTTTTGAAGCCTTGCTTTCATTCCATATTCTTCTCCATGAAACTCATCGTCTGCATATAACCGGGAAGACAACGCAATCACTGGAACCGTCCTTCCATCCTCGCGAAGCTGTCGTATCCCCATTGTTGTTGCATAACCATCCATAAACGGCAATCCCATATCCATCAATATCAGATCATAGTAATGCGCCGGTGACCGTTCAAACATGCAGATCGCATCCTCTCCATTGATCGCACGGTCAACAACAAGTCCACGTTCTGTCAAAATCTGCTCCTCAATCGAAGCGGTAATATCATTATCATCTACAACCAGCACATGCTGTCCGGAAAACATCGTTTTCCTCTCGCGCGCAGATTCCCAATCGCTCCAGTCAAAATACTGAATCTCTTCTGCGGCATCCTTGGACTCTGTTCCATATCTCAGTTTCATTCCAACTGTGATCTTCGTCCCATGACCAGTCTTTGTCTCAACCTCAATCTCTCCATCCAGCAGACGAACCAAATTCTGCACGATCATCAACCCCAAGCCAGAGCCTTCCACACGCTCAATCCGGTCTGAATGCTCTCTTGCAAATGGCTCGAACATAATCTTCCGAAACTCCTCAGACATACCGACTCCATTGTCCTGCACATAAAATTCAAAGTATCCGGTCGTTTCGTCCATCGGTTTCTCTTTGATCCCACAAAATATCTCGCCCTGATATGGCGTATAATCAATTGCATTTTGCAATAAATTCAACAATATCTGCTGCATCTTCTCCACATCGCCAATCACATTGCGATGGTAAAGCTGTGCCATGTCCAGATGCATTGTGTGCCGCCGAAGCCGCATGGATGGCTTGACAATATCAAGCGTATTTCTCCACAGATTTTCTACAGATGTCTGCTGCATCTGCAACAGCGTCGTACCCTGCTGTATCGCGTCTGTATTGATCATCTGACGCACCATACGGAAGATTGCCTTTGCTGAAAGGGAAATCTCCTCGATACACGCGGTCACACGTTCCGGATTCGTGACAAATGTCCGCGCAACGGATGCATTTCCGACGATCATGTTGATCGGCATCTGCAATTCCTCGTTCAGCCGCTTGAGATACATATTTTTGATTGCATATGCCTGCTCACTTTGCAGATATGCATCCCGAATCGCCTGCCGCTGCTTTAGCTCCGCAGACTTCTTGCTGTCAATATTCATGTGGAACCAGTTTAAAATCTTCGGTTCCTCATCTTTCCATTCCACTACCTTGAACACATCTCTGCGCCATACATTTTCTCCCGTGCATACAATATACTCGCATTCCGCGGTATCGCTCTGCTTCAGAAGCTTGCGCAGATTATCCCGCACACCGAAATTATAACGATATTCCTGATATTCTGGTGCAACCAGCTCCTGCATCTCGAAATTCTGCTGGCTGTAACTACAATTCCGTGGTACCGGAATCCCCTGCTTCTGCAAATTATCGTGCAGGATTTCAAATGTATCCGCTTCCAGATCAATCTCCTCAATCAACAACCATTCATCGCACATAGATGCGATGGCACGATTCAATTTGTCCTTTGACGATTCCTTAAAATCCCCGTTTTTATCCATTTCAAAATCCCCCATGTTCTCCTTTTTTTCTTATGTTTTCCTGTTCTTTATTGATAAAATACTGCCCAGAAATATGTACCATCCTGCGCTCGCGCTACGCTGACGCCAAGATACGCACAATTATCCAAATCCACGGTTCCCTGATTTTCCTCGTTCATCTGTGCAATATAAGTATCCAATGCCTGTTTTACCGTCGCGACATCTTCCTTTAAAGAAAATGTATATGTCACCCATCCGGTATTCGGTATCTTATATGTGGCAATCGCCTGATTGCCAATCTCCGTTAACGCGGCATTTAATTCATCCATGCTGGTATATACCAACGCCGCGCTTTTTGCCGCTGTCTCTTTAGCAGCAACTGTAAATTCATCCCTCTGTGTCAGAGTATTCCCCTTTGATTCGTGCTGCTTCGCACATAAATCATAAAACTCCTGCGCATATGCAGTACAATCCACTTCCTCCATTGGACTCGCATCTATCTCCGTCTGTAAGATCTGCTGTGTCGTTGCTTCGGAAGCAGCCGTTGTCTCATCCCCATTTCGCGTCCTCTGAAAATATATAAAAGTTCCAATACCCAACAACAGAACAATCCCACAGACCATACCAATCTGCTTTTTTCTATGTGCCTGCTTTTTCCGGTCTTCCTGCATATCCGCCAACATCTGAGATATTCCACTGTGCGTCATCATGGATACGCTTCCTGTTTGCTCCATCGACGTCTCGTACAATGCCTGATACAACTGTTCCGCATTTGCATACCTCTGTGCCGGATCAATTGCAAGTCCCTGCATCAAAACAGCTTCTTCCTGCGGTGCGATCACAAGTCCCATCGCAGATGGCGGCACAAGTCTGTCCTGCTTTGCCCGCTCGACGGCATGCGGCACCTTCACCCCGGTCATGCAAGTATACATCGTCGCACAAAGCGCATATACATCGGAATACGGTCCAATCTGCGCTCCCGGTGTCACCTGTTCGATTGGCGAATATCCACCCTTTTGCACGCGGAGATAATTATAATTTCCATACATTCGCGCAGCGCCAAAATCAATCAGCTTCACCTTTCGGTCATGTGTGATCATGATATTGTCCGGGCTGATATCCCGGTGGATCACACCTCGTTTATGTACACCCGCCAACGCACGGATAACCGGACGCATGATTGCCAGAGTCTCGGACACAGATAACCTGCCTCCCCGACCTTTCACATATGCATCCAGCGACTGTCCTTCCACAAAATCCATGACAAGGTAAGCTGTGTTGTTCTCTTCAATAAACGTGTAGACATTTACCACACCAGGTTGCTCTCCCAAGGCAGCCAGCACACGACCTTCCTCAATATACTGCCGTTTCATCTTCTCGAAATTCTCACGTTTTTCACCTGCCTCGGTGTAAACATTCGGATCTCCGGGATTCCGGTAGCAGTACCCGCGCATATAGAATTCTTTGATTGCAACCTTCCGCTGCAGCTTCACATCATACCCAAGATACGTGATTCCAAATCCGCCATCTCCAAGCACCCGCTCAATGTAATATTTATTCTGTTCCAAATACGTCCCCGAAGGTAACTGATGTGCTTCCATGTGCGCTCCTGTTTTTGTCGATGATCGGTTTTATTTTATCACAACAGTCCTTAGAATTCTATCCCTTTTCTGGCAGAAATTCCCTGTTCATACGGATGCTTTTCTTTTTTCATTTCCGTGACATAATCCGCAAGTGCCAGAAGCTTGTCCGATGGATTCCGTCCGGACAGAACGAATTCGATCTGCGCCTGATTGCTCGCCAGCACTTCCATCAATGTACTCTCATCAAGTAACCCATACTTTACAGCGTGCAAAACCTCATCCAAAACAACAACCGCCTCAACCGTATTTTCCTTCCGCACGTCGTCATGCTGTTTTTTCTGTTTTGCAATCCACATTTCAACCTGCGCCAGCATATCTGCAAAATATGCACGCGTCTTTGCAAGCTCTTCCTCACACATCCGGCTCACAAATCCATACATCTGCGGGGCATGCAATGTCTCGACACCAAGCCTCTGCAGCATTGCAATCTCTCCGGACGTATCATCCTTCAAAAACTGTACAAACAGTACAGGAAGTCCGCTCCCCACCGCGCGCACAGCCAGTCCCACAGCCGCCGTTGTCTTTCCTTTTCCATCTCCATGATAGATCTGAATCATTTCCGTCTCCTTTATAATCTATTACTGCTTTCTGTATTTCGAGTTTATTTCCGCTTACACAAGAATTACTTTATCCCTGCTTGATTAGTCCCAGAATTTCGTAGATTTTCTCCATATCAAGACTTTCCCGCAGAACCTGTGCCAGCTTGTCAAACTGCTGTTCCCGGTATTCCTGCAAGGTCAAATGTTCACTTTCTCCCCGTGTTTTCCCTTTGCGCGCATACAACAGTTCAATAAATGCCTCACGGAATGCAATTTCATCGAAGATGCCGTGAATATAACTGCCTGCCACAGTTCCTGCCGTGTAGCCGAGTACGGTTCCTGCTGAATCGCTGACGAAAGGATAAATGGGGGTTGTAGTTTTGCCAGCAACTTCCGTCCGCCCCATGTGTATCTCATAACCGGCAATTTTCTTATTGCTGAGTGACACAAAATTCCCTTCCAGCATTCCAATCCGGTATGCGCGGTTCTCCAGTTGTTTTTCCTCTTCAAACACAGTTGTAACCGGCAGCAATCCCATACCTCGCACACTACCAAGTGCACTCTCCGTCTGCAATGGGTCCATGAGTGATTCGCCAAGCATCTGATACCCGCCACAGATTCCGAACACGATGGTGCCCTTCTTCGCCAGACGCGTAATCTTTGCTTCCAGTCCGCTTTCCCGCAGCCAGAGCAGATCCTGAATCGTATTTTTGGTACCCGGAAGTAAGATTACATCCGGTTCTCCTAGTTCTGACGGCTTTGTCACATAGCGTACTGACACATCCCGCTCCATGCTGAGCGCCTGCATATCTGTGAAATTCGAGATGCGCGGGAACCGGATCACAGCCACATCAATTTCCGCCTGTATATGCGTCTCTTCCAAACTTGACGCAAGAGAATCTTCATCCTCGATATCCACATCTGCATACGGCACCACGCCGAGCACCGGCTTACCTGCCCGTTCCTCTAACATTGTAATACCCGGATCTAATATTTTCTTATCACCACGGAATTTGTTCATGATCAGACCTTTGATTCGCGCCTGTTCCTCCGGTTCCAAGAGCATCACCGTACCGATTAGCTGCGCAAATACACCCCCGCGGTCGATGTCACCAACCAGAAGCACTGGTGCATCCGCGATTTTCGCCATCCCCATATTCACGATATCATCCTGCTTCAAATTGATCTCCGCCGGACTTCCCGCGCCCTCGATCACAATGATGTCGTGATCTGCAGCAAGCTGCTCGTAGCTTTCCCTGATCACCGGAATATATTCTTTTTTCTTTGCAAAATAATCCATGGCGCGCATGTTTCCTACGACCTGTCCCTGCACGATCACCTGCGAACCCATATCGGTCGTCGGCTTAAGCAGGATCGGGTTCATCCGCACAGATGGTTCCACACCGGCCGCCATCGCCTGTACAACCTGTGCACGTCCCATCTCCAGCCCCTCACTTGTCACATAGGAGTTTAATGCCATGTTCTGGGATTTGAATGGGGCAACCTTGTAACCATCCTGTTTAAATATGCGGCAAAGTCCTGCCGCAATAAGAGATTTGCCCGCGTTGGACATGGTGCCCTGAATCATGATTGATTTTGCCATTTTGTGTCTCCTTGTCATTTAAAACTCATTTGTTCCAACGAACACTTCATATATTCTTTGATATCGATATCCTTTTTTCGAAACCGTGGAATCTGGTACAATCACATGTAAATCTACTAGCTGATCTATTATCCTTGACACAACATTCACAGATACCCCAGACAGATCCTGTATTTCTTTTTTATTAAACACAATCTGCTTCATAATCACAGGCATAATTCTATATATCGAATTTCCTTTTATCTGCTTAATTGTCTCCATATCTTCTTTGTAAATCACTTTAATTCGTTCCAGTTTGTTAGTATATGAATTGCACTGATCAATCACACACTGTAAAAAGAATTTAATATATCCTGCTACATTGCCTCTTCTACATTCCATAAGATATCTCTGATAAGATGGCTTATATAATTCGAGAATCTCTGACATGTACAAAATCGGAGTACTTTCATCCATCATTGCCATTTGTACCGGAATCAATGCCCTGCCCAGTCTTCCATTTCCATCCTTATATGCATGAATCGTCTCAAACTGCATATGGGATAAAGCAACATTTACCAACAGAGGATCTGTAAACGCATCATTCATATAATCGTATAAATTTATAAGCAATCCATAAACTTCTTCTGGAACTGGCGGAATAAATGTTGCTCCCTCAATCGTACATCCTCTTGGTCCGATCCAATTCTGTGTCGTTCGGATTTTTCCGGGCGTTCTTTGCGATCCTCTCACACTATCTAATATAATTTTATGCATTTCATTTACAAGTTCATAATTTATTTGCTTTTTCGTCTGCAAATATGTTTGCGCATATTCGATTGTTTTCTTGAGATTTTGTATTTCCTGATTATCATCTGTTTTTTCCATATATTTCAGATAAAACATTTCATCCTGAGATATCTGTGTTCCCTCAATCTGTGTCGATTTATAACTTTCATTTAATATTACGGAATCCAAGAAATAGCTGGCATCAAATTCCAACGTATTTAACAATGATTTGTATTCCCCATATTTTACATTTGCTTCTGAAATCAGTTTTAACATATCTTTATCTATTTTATAGTCCAAAGGCATACTTTTTGCTTTATATGGTTCCATATATTCACACCCCTTTTTCATTTATAGTAATATAATACCACTCAGGGTCAAAAAAATCACTGTTTTTTGAAAAAACAGTGATTTTTTTGATTTTATAATTTCTTTTTTCACTACTTTATATAAATCTAAGTTTATTTTACCACATTTTTCACATGGGCCAATCTGCGAATGAATTCCTGATTCTCACTGTGGGAACGGATTCCAATGCGGAAATATGTATCATCGAGTCCCTCAAAATCACCGCACGCACGAATCAAAACACCCACTTCAAGCATCCGCTCTTTCAAGTCCGGTTCATCGTGAAATAACAGGAAATTCCCATATCCATCATACACTTCCGCCACCAGCTCACGTAGTCTCGGCACAAGATACGCGCGTTCCGCCTGCAGATTCTCGCGTGTCTTCGCCAGATACTCTGTATCCGATAATGCCGCGATGCCTGCCATCTGTGCGGGAATCGATGTATTCCACGGCTGAAGCTTCGCACGAATCCTCGACTGCAACTCTGTATCCCCGCAAGCCAGATACCCAAGTCGAAGTCCTGCCATACAGTAAATCTTCGTGAATGCACGGAGCACTAACAACCGCGGATGTTTCGCCAGATAAGGCAGCATACTATACGAAGCTTCCTCCTCTAAAAATGGCAGGAAACATTCATCCACACAGACATACGCCTGCATTGCTTCCGCCTTCGCAAGCACGCGCAGGATCTGTTCCCGCGTAAACAATGTTCCGGTTGGATTGTTCGGATTGCACAGGAATACAAGGCGGATGGAATCGTCCAGCTTTGCAAGCAGACGTTGAATTACGGTTTCAGAATCAAACTGCAACCTATCCTGTCCGCTCATATCATCAACGCCCCCATCCGCATCCTCGCATCCTGCATAACTCATCTCTCCGCCTCCCGCAGCGACAGCTTCCGCATACCCGGTAAAAGTCGGTGCAATTGCAAGTGCCTTCCCGGGAATCGTCTGTCCAAGTGCATACAGAAGCTCCGCTGCGCCGTTCCCGGGAATGATCCGGTCTGCCGGTATATTTTGTGCTTTCGCTATCGCACGGCATAGCTGCTCCGCCCTATAGTCCGGATATCTGCCAGTCAGCACAATTCCCTCATGTGCCGCCTGAATACTTGCAAGCGGCATGCCAAGCGGATTGACGTTGATGGAAAAATCATATTCAATTGGATTTCGGTAGACATCTCCACCGTGCGTATAGTTATATTCCATGTTTTATTCCTCGCATTTTTATAAAACAGATTATTGCTTATTATCTTATGCTGTTTTCTTCTTTTTCTCCCGTCTTACAAAGAGGAACGCACACAAGCCTGCAAAGGCAATCGTCACAACTACAAGCACCGGAATTACCGGAATTGGAGAGACGCTTGCGCGAACAAGCTTCAGCCCCTGATACAATGTGTACACACCGAAGATGGAGAAGATTGCAAATGCAAGCATGCAAAGCAGCCCGTCCGGCGTCTTGCTCTTCAGCAGATATCCGATCAGCATACCAAGCATATCCGCAGCGAACAGTCCAAGCGAGCAGCCAATCCATACAACCAGTGCCGCACGCATGCCTTCATTTGCACCAAATGTGATCGCGGTAAGCTGTGTCTTATCGCCAAGCTCTGCCACGAAAAATGTACAAAATACCGCAAGCGGCGCAAACTTGATCTTCGTCTTACCATCTTCCTCCTCTTCTTCGTCGTCACCGGCAATCGTAGATGCGGCGAAATAAAGAAATGCGAGTGCTGCAATCATCTTGATTACCCATTCCGGCACAAACTCGCTGACAAGTCCGCCTGCCAGAACCGCAAGTCCGTTCAATACAAGAATCGCAACACCGGTACCGAGTATTATGTCCCTTAATTTGTATTTCGAAGTAAGCGCGATCAGCATAAGCTGGGTTTTATCGCCCATCTCTGCTATAAACTCCGTGAAAAACACCTTGAAGAATAATATCATTTGTCCGAGCGCCCCTTTATCTTACTATGATGTAAACCGCATATGCCGCGTAAAGCGCAACCATGCAAAGCCCTTCGGCTCTTCCGATTTTCTTCTTCGTTCCTGCAAAGATCCATGCACATATGGTAAATACGATCAGTACGCACAGGTCAATGATATTTTCTGTGATAATGCTGATCGGACTGATCGCCGATGCTATACCAAGCACCATCAATATATTAAATATATTAGAACCGATTGCATTTCCAAGTGCCATATCCACTTCATTCTTTCTGGCTGCTACGATAGAGGTAACAAGCTCCGGAAGCGATGTTCCGATTGAAACGATCGTAAGCCCGATCAGTGTCTGGCTCATACCGAGATCGCTTGCGATTCTCGATGCAGCATCAACTGTCACATCTCCGCCGACAGCGATTGCGATTGCGCCGCCAATGATAAACAGTATACTCACAGGAACGGAAACAAGCTTGATCTCCTCGTCCGATCCACCTTCGATCTCGACCTTCTTACCTTCTTTACTTGCCTTCATCGCAGTCCGGATCATGTAGATAATATAACATGCAAAAAGCACTATGAATATCACACCATCCAGATGTCCAAGCGTCATACCGGTCTTATCACCAAGTCCGACAATTCCAAGAAGCATCAGAAGTCCGGCACAAATAAGGGATAACGGGATATCTCTTCGGATTGTTTCTCTTGCAACATTCACTGTTGCCAATATCGCACACACACCAATGACAACCATCAGATTAAAAATATTGGAACCGACAACATTGCTGACTGCAAGCTCATTGTTGCCTGCAAGGGATGCAGACACACTGACTGCGGTCTCCGGAAGGGATGTTCCCATCGCAACGATGGTAAGTCCGATAATGATTGACGGCACATGCAGCCGCTTCGCCACGCTGGAACTTCCCTCCACAAAGAAGTCCGCGCCCTTGATAAGCAGTACAAAGCCTATCACAAGGAATACAAGCACAAGGGCAAATGGGGCATTGTTAATGATTTTTTCCATGGTTTCCTCCTTTTCTCGTTCAAAGCTTCCGTCAGCTGAAATCCCGCTATCATAAGTATGGATAGCTGAAAAAAGACTCATGTATATCAAACAGCTGCCTGTGTAGATTATTGCACAGACGGTTGATCAATATACATGAGTCTCATTATTTAAGATTTGCCAGATTATACTCTCAACTTATAATCAGAATGTTGACAAACCACACTTTCGCGCTAACTACTCCCTCATGGACTGTTCAATTATCTGATAAATTTTATCAAATATAGCAACGTGTGTCAACAGGGGAATCCGGAAGAAATGCTTCTCATAACCGAAAATCACTGCGTAAACATCACCTCAAAAACCGTTCCTCCTGACGGGTTTGATCGGACAGTAATGTTTCCGTCATGTACTCTCACGATTTCATGAACGAGTGCAAGCCCGAGTCCGACGCCGCCAAGTGCACGGCTTCTGGATTTATCCACACGAAAGAACGGCTCAAAGACACGCTCCCGAAGTTCCTCCGGGATTCCGTTCCCCGTATCGGCTACCGACAGGCAAACGTGCTTTTCCTTCCGGGATGCATTTACTGTGACCTGTCCGCCCGGATGATTATATTTGATAGCATTCTCAACAAGATTATATACCAGCCTGTAGATGAGAATATCGCTTCCGACTATCGTTATAGCCTCACAGTTCCCGGTCAGTTCTACATCCTTCTCCCTGGCAAGCGGTTCTAAGTCTGCCAATACCTCATCCACAAGCGCGTCGACCATAATCGTCTCATCCCGGCCCACGGTCTGAAGCTCACTCATGTCGAGGAGCGTCTTCACCATCTTGCTGAGTCTGTCGTTTTGTTCCGTAACCATCTTGATCGTCTGTACGGTTTCGGCATCGCTGCCCGGGTGTTGCCCGGAATTATAGGAATCCAACTGCACCTGCATTAGAGCTAACGGGGTTCTCAGCTCGTGTGCCGCATTCGCGGTAAATTGCCTCTGTATCTCAAATGCATCCGAGAGACGTCCGAGCATCTTGTTGTAGGAGACGCTCAGCTGGTTCAGTTCTTTCACCTTGTTTTCTTCGAGTTTTGAATCAGCCAGATTCTGCGCCTGCACCTCTTCGATCTTATCCGAAAACTCACGAATCGGCCGGAGCGCATGTCCGCTTATAAAATAAGTCGCCACTCCGCCAAGCAGCGCCAGCACCGCCGAGATTATCAGACTGTTTTTCCTATAGTCGGCCTTGTTATTATATACCTGAACAGAAAAATCGTTCGCAAACGCATCCCAATTATCTTCCGGAATACTGATATATATTTCATCCGTATCATCCGCATTCTCATCTCCCCTGGCATCGACAGTCTCCTTCAGGGAGTCAATATAATACACACCATTTTTATAGACAAGCATAGTCAGACAGCCACATATAACCGCGATATATATGGTAATTATACAGGTCAGTCTCCACTGCAGTGACATCTTTTTCATCGATCGGACTCCTCTCGTAGTTTATATCCCTCTCCCACTTTGTTCAGGATCGGATCATATCCAAGCACCGCCTTGAGCTTTCTCCGAAGCGAAGACATATGTACCCGGATGGCTCCGCTGAAGCTGTCCACAGATGCATCCCAGACATGCTCCATCAGTTCCTCCTGGCTCACCGGTCTGCCCAGGTTGAGCAGCAGATATTCCAAAATTCCATTCTCTTTTCTTGTCAGAGGAACGATCTGCCCTTCGGCGTATGCTTCGCGCCGGATCGTATCGAACTTTATCCCGCCACATTCCAGACATACATCCTTCTGCACGAATTTTCTTCTTGTCAGGCTTCTGATACGCGCCTCAAGTTCCTGCAGATGAAACGGCTTTTCCATATAATCATTTGCCCCCGCATCCAGCCCTTCAACCTTATCCGCGATCTGTCCTCTGGCGGATAATATAAGCACCTTCGTCTCCTCGTTGCTCTGTCTTAGTTCGCGCAGAATCTCCATCCCATCCATACCGGGCAGGTTCAGATCCAGCACGATCAGATCATAATTCTCTGCCAGGATGCATTCAAGCGCCGTTTCTCCATCATAACAGGTATCCACCTCATACCCGGCATCATACAGGCTTTTCGCAACTGTGTCGCATAGTTGTTTCTCATCTTCCACTATTAATAATCTCAAAATATTTCTCCCATTTCTTAACAATAATTTTACAACTGCTATTGTATAATACCGAAGTCAGCTGGTCAACAAATACAACAAACGAAAGGAGCAATTATATCTTGAAGCGCAGAAAAATATCCCAAATTGTTTTGCTCATCACAGGTATCGCCATGATCAGCTATGGTGCAGTCAGAGGAGAAGCTGCTACCGTGCTGGGCAAAGCTATAAAATTATGTCTGGAGTGTGTCGGAATTGGATAAGAAAAAGAAATCACTATCACAAAAAACTGCCCGGATGCGCGGATGGATACAGGCGGCCGCCACACTGCTTACCAATATCCATATCCCCAATCTGTTTAAGGGCAAAATATACCAGGGCAAAGCAAAAACCGTCTGTGTGCCGGGATTAAACTGCTATTCCTGTCCCGCCGCAACGGGTGCCTGCCCGATCGGTGCCTTTCAGGCAGTGGTCGGATCGTCCAAATTTAAATTCACCTATTACATAACCGGGTTTTTTATTCTGCTCGGTGTGTTACTCGGAAGATTCATATGCGGGTTCCTGTGTCCGTTTGGATGGTTTCAGGATTTACTTCATAAAATCCCCGGGAAGAAATTCTCCACAGCCAGACTGAAACCGCTAAGATACCTCAAATATGTTATCCTCGTTGTTTTCGTTATACTTCTGCCGATGCTTGTAACGAACTCCATCGGAATGGGTGACCCATTCTTCTGCAAATATATTTGTCCGCAAGGTGTCTTAGAGGGGGCCATCCCGCTGTCGATTGGAAACCCGGCTATACGATCTGCATTGGGAAAACTGTTTTCCTTTAAATGCCTGATCTTAATTACAGTTATAGTACTAAGTATTTTGTTTTACAGGCCCTTCTGTAAATGGATCTGTCCGCTTGGGGCAATCTACTCCCTGTTTAACAAGGTGAGCCTTCTAAGCATCCGGGTGGATGGAAATAAATGTGTGGGCTGTAATCAATGTGCGAAGGCATGTAAAATGGATGTTGACGTATGCAAGACGCCAAACCATCCGGAATGCATCCGGTGCGGCGCCTGCATAAAGGCTTGTCCAAAAGACGCAATCCATTACCAGTTTCTAAGCGGTGCCTGTCAGAAAAAGGAGGACAGCAGGAAGCCGCAATCAACCGATAACAATTAAATTTTAATATAATTCAAAGGAGCAATAATCATGAAAACGAAAAAAACTTTTATTCCTATTGTAACACTCTGTGCAGCATTATTCCTTACGGCATGCACCGGAAAGAACGCTGCAACCACGGAAAAACCACAGGATTCCCAGACTGAAGCAAGTACAGAAGCCACAGGGGATTCCAGCACAACACTGGATGATTTATATCAGCAGGAAAACCAGATCTTCGCCGATCATGAGGATGTATGGAACAAAGCGTTCGGCATGATGAACAAAAGCACTGCCGATCCAAGCGGAAATTATGCGGATTTTCTAGCCAGCACCGTTGAATCAAACAAGGATGCTTTTACAAAAGACGAATTGAACACACTTACGGCTGATATTGAGACTATACGGAAGATCGAAGAACAGATCGCCGAAATCGAGAAGAAAGACACAACCTCCGAGAGCGCTGACGCAAACGACAATTCCGGATCCACATCTCCGTTTCACAATTTCTCCGGTCAGGATTATGACGGTAATACGGTTGATGAAAGCCTGTTTTCCGGAAATGCAGTCACAGTCATCAATTTCTGGTTTACCGGCTGTAAGCCTTGTGTTGCAGAGTTATCGAAGCTTAATGAATTAAACGATGCCATCAAGTCCATGGGCGGCGAAGTGATCGGCATCAACACAGAAACCTTCGACGGAAACGAAACTGCAATCAAAGAAGCTGCAGCAGTTCTTGAAAGCCAGGGTGCCAAATACCGCAATCTCTCCATCGACGCATCTTCCGATGCAGGAAAATACGCTTCCGATATTATGGCATTTCCTACAACCATACTCGTTGACAGAAACGGTAATATTGTCGGAGATCCAATGCTTGGAGGAATCGATAACCAGGACAACTATGATACTCTGATGAAGCAGATCCAATCTGTAATTGATGCAGATAGCGCAAATAAATAATTGAATCAGGGACAGGCTGATAGACGATTGTTTTCCAGCCTGTCCCTGATTTACTTTATATCGCTGCAACCAAATATTACTTCCATTATGTCCGGAATCTGTGGTTTATACGTGTTCTCTTTCATTCTTAATTCTGCTCATCTTCTATCAATTGACTATATATCAAATAATTTCAATCTTTCTAGATTCTGGAGATATAAACAGAATCACATGTTCAATTCCATCACCATACATGAATCTGATGCCTGAAACCCTAATACTTCATACAAAGGTCTTCCTATCTCTGTTGCATCCAGACTTATCTCTGTCACACCATTTTCCTTTGCCTCTTCAATCAGAATCTCAACCATCTTCTTAGAGATTCCGCTTCTTCTGTGATCTGCACGGGTATAGACATTCATCAAATGCGCCCGATTGCCTGTCGGGTGCGAGAATGTCGGCATAATCCATATATAGGATAGGCTTGCACAGCCTACGGGAGTTTGCCCATCAAGTGCAATAACCGTTGTTTGCTCACCTGACTCAAAATACCGCCTGCTCTCAGAGATAAATTTCTCATCATATTCATACTCACCGGACAGATCATTTACCTCTCTAAGCATTTCAAGTCTCAGCTTCATGAGGATTTCCATATCATCTTTTGTAGTCTTTCTGTATAAAATCTCGTTCATTTCCTACTCCCTTAACAATCTATCGAGCAACATCTGCCCACAGTCAGTCGTTTTGTATTCTCTAAGTTTCATGTTTTATCCTCATAAGCTGGAAGTTATTACTTTCTGCATAATGTGTTTCCTAAAATGATAATTACCACGACATCAACCAAAATAATCCCCAATGCAATATATACAAAAAATGCGGGCAAAATATTTTCAAACAAGCCCATAGTTAATGCAAGAATTGCTATAATAGACATTCCAATTCCCATTGTTCTGCATAACTTCTTTTCATCATATTTTTCCTTTTCTTCATTTGAAGCTGTATTATATCCAGAAATGAACCAGCTTCCATGTCCAGAAAGTAAAATAATAGAAAGTACAGCAAATATCGCAAAGACAATCCACACTATCCAATCAGAGTCTGTTGCTAAATCTGCTAATTTCATTTACATACTCCTCCTTAAATTCCATTTTCTTAATTTTATAAACTGGAATTTGCGCGTTTCTACAAGCGGTGCACAGGCAGGACGAAATCAGCCATGGGAGCTTGCTCACAATCGGCTGATTTTCGGACTGGATGTATAGCGCGCCAGCGCGACATGAGCATGAAGCGCAGCGTAATGCGAATGGCACCGCATTATGATAACATTTTCTCCTGCATTAGGTGTTTTTTTGTCATTCCAAATATTCACCCAATCCTTCCCTACACATTCATCCGCAATTGGGGAATTTTTTCATATTTCAACAATTTCCCCATCGTCCTCTGAACTTCTTCCCATTTTGATTGGGTGATTTTTTCATATTGGAATTTTTCACCCAATATGCATCTATATATCCCTTCAACATTGGGTAATTTATGTCTATTTCAAAAATTTAATCAATATTCGTTGCCACACTTTTTCTGGCGTCTTCACGAAACGAATTTCACTATAACCAACAAACTGGAATTGTATATTAATTTTTCTTATTTAGTCTAATATGGAAATCGTTGGCTTTAGAACATTCTTCATATGTAAGATTAGTTTCATTCATTAAAAAACCAACGGCTTCCTCCTTTGTATTGTAATTAGATTTTTCTTTCATATATCTTAACAAATTGGTCATATATATTCTTCCGTACTTCTTCTGACAAACCGGCGTATTTTGTATCCAACACCTTTTTTACGGCTTCGTACTTCCTATTTTTATCTTCTATATCCGGACCACGGTCATAATTAAACCTCACATCATAAAAAATGTGTTTCATATCGTTACTTAAAGCTTGTAACACGCGAAACCCTTTCATAGAAAACTTTCCTTCTTTTATACCATTCTCCACACAGGGCTGTATCGCCCAATCCATCATAAACCAATTCTCCATTGGCATATTTACACCATATCCGGAATCTGACAAAAAGTCATTTATCTCATTCCAATTTATCTGTAACGGCAAATCGTTTTCTTTCGCAAATAAATAGTCATCACGCTGTAATTCCTGTTTTTTTCGCTTTCTTGTATTTCTTTCATAAACAATCCAGTATATTACCATTGCTGCTATAATACACACGCTAAATATCTTCGTAATCATGGTATTTCCTTTATAAATAATCAAGTATACTACGGTTACTACCGCAATACTTATGCTGAGTACCTTTATAATCAAACCATTCATTGTGTATCTCCCTATCACTAAAAATTGGAAATTATCAAGTCGACAAATACCGATTTACCAATTTCATTAAATAATAAATTTCACGAACTAACTACATTGTCAAAAAATTCATTACAAGATTCACCATTATATCTTTTTCTTCTGGTCTTGACTCTGCAATCATAAGTGTAATCGCAACCAATGCTCCATCACTGATTATCTTACTATCATCTCTATACAAGGCATTATTCCGAGCAAGGAATTCCAAAAACAAAGATGCTGCAATTCGTTTACATCCATCTGCATATGGATGATCCTTAATCATAAAATATAATAAATTAGCAGCTTTTTCCTCTAATGACGGGTATACATCTCCACCAAACACACTCTGATAAACTGCTGCCAAAATACCCTCAACTTTACCTTTTTCTTTCTCCACACCAAATACATCCGATTTAAATGAATCCTCCATGTGTGAAACCATTTTTTTACATTCCTCATATGTTATTTTATATATAGGTCTGTTTCCCACAGGTTTTTTAAGGGATTGATGATCATATTGGTCTAAAAGCATTAATGCATCTGTATACGAGGTAACAGCCTTTAAAATGTCTGATTCTTCAACCTCCAATGTGCACGCAAGCATCTTTGTTTGAATATCAACGGTTCTTTCAAGCGCTTGCAATCGTTTTTCATTAATAGCATAGCCTTGAATCACATATTGCTTTAAAACAGAATTAGCCCATCTACGAAATGCGATGCCTCGTTTTGAATTAACACGATATCCCACGGATAATATCATATCAAGATTATATATCTTGGGTTTTCTTCCTCCAGTACTTTTGTCGGAAAAACCGACAGAAGTTCCATCTAATTCTCCTGAAGAAAGAATATTGGAAATATGCTCACTCACTGTAGCATGCTTAACATCAAATAATTCTTCCATTTGTTTCTGCGTCAACCATACAGTTTCTAATTCTGGGCTTAACTCAACTTCAAGATTTATATCACCATCTGTAAATAAAACAATTTCATTTTTCAAAAAATATCACCACCTATTACACCAAATAATTAATCGCATCTTCAACAGTCATACATGTAACACACTCCTGCAAATTCTGATTTTACTCTGCATTATCGCAATAAATCTCTATTGCATTTGCTACAAAAATCGCGGTACCTTCACCTCCATAAGCATCAATATTTGTTGTAATATCCCCGCCACCTGAATACATTTTTCCTAATCCACGCAAAATCTTATTTGTACAAGTATATAAGTTCTGTGTAATATATTCCTGTATTCTTTTTACAAGGTTCTGTGCATCACCGGATAAACTATTACGCAACGTCGGAGTCAATACCTTTTTCAAAATTCAACTCTCCATTACTCTCAATGTTTCACAATCCCAAAATAGTGTTATACTATTCGACCAATCGGATGAATTTCAAGAATTTCTAATCTTATTAACGTTCCGATTCATCAAGTGTCTTCCTAAATTTCTGTATAAAAAAGCCCTCAACTCAGACATTTCCTGATGATGCTCCTTTAGCAAATCATCTGGTGAATCATAAACTCCAAAATCTTGATTGATTCCCTCGCTCTGAATATATGTATTATTTCTGTCAAAATCAATAACCGGATTTTTGAAGTTTTTCACCGCCACGCCATAACCGCAAAACGCACCCGTGCAATCGCTATTTTTTATTTGCAATTTTCTCAAATATTGCATATCAAGAATAAATGCCTCTAGCTCGTACCATGTATCTTCAAAATACACTTCAACCCAGCTATGCAGCACATTTCGAGGTGCATTTTTATATACAATTCCTGTCATTGCTCCCTTTTGCAATTCTTTATCAATGGTAAATCCATGTACTCTGCATGGAATATTACAAGCTCTTAGTAGTGCCATGAACAATGTTCCCTTTGTATTGCACTGCCCATAACCATCCGCCAAAACCTTTGATGCACAAACAGTATCATCAATATTATATCCAAACAAAATTTCATCTCTTACAAACGTGTAAATTGATTTTAGTCGTTCAAATTCTTCTATGTCGTTCCAGTTTCTTTCCCGTATCAATTGCTGTATGTTTTTACTTGAATAATCCAGCATTTTTGTTTCTCTTAAATATTTTTTCATGCTATTTCTCCAAAATATTTTGAGTTGCAGATTTATATTTTCCTATCTGGTCAACTGTACAATCAACCAGAAATTTAAGAAATCTTATACATATCGTTCTTGTAGAACATTATTGAATCGCTTTTTTCAGAATTTCTTAAAACGGCAAGAACATTAAACACATCCGGAAATGGCGAAACCATACCCATACATGCCATGCCAAAATTCAATCCATTAAATACTCTAAATTCAGCAGGACTAATTACAAATAATATAAATGGAACTAATCCAAGAACAAATGGCAACAGGCACATCAATATAAATCGATTTCGCTTCAATGGATAGGATGCTAATGCGACAAATGTTGTCTTTCCTTTTATTCTTCCTATTGTTACATCTGCTTCCTTAGGATAAACAATTCCATGTAACCACTCATGAATTATTAACAATAAAAAACCGAAAGTAAATCCAACCAGAATAAATATTGGTGAGATTACAACTGTCTTGCATATAATCGTTTTACAAAGCATAGCAATAAAAAGAAAAACGCACAGAATTGCAGCAATCGGCACTGCTTTTTTCATCAGGTCACCAACACTCTGCGGTGTTTCTATCTTTACTGCATCATCCGGCAAGCTTCCTGTTTGATATTTATTTATATCATTTATTGACCACACAATTTTTATCATATCTACTTCCTGTTCTTTCTGTATAATCCTTTGCATTTACAATATGTACCGTATTATAAAACAATTGCGCCAATTGCTCATAGTCAGTCGTTTTGTATTCTCTAAGTTTTATCCTCATAAGCTTGAATTTCCACGTTAGGTTTCATCCAAATATATTTCTATTTTGCTGAATACCTTATCTTTACAGAAATTAAACTCAGGAGTCTTTTTGATATAGCTGAATATATCTTCTTCAATATCCTCATTCCATATAGTTCGTTGAAAATCTTTATTTTCTTCCGTTGGAATATATAACACATCCACATGAATTTGATAATACTCTTCCTCATCATTAGGAAATTGTCTAACCAAAGAAAAGTTAAACATAGGTTTTCCTGTAAAAGAATAGGTTCCTGTTTCAAATAAAATCATATCTTCTTTAAGTGGCATATTACACATCTCTTCGAACACGCTTACTATGTGTTCCAGGCTAGAATTATCTGAAATACTATTTTTCAAATATCCTAATAAACTTTCCTTTGATGTCTTCTTAAATCTATCAAATAATCCCATTTGAACCCTCCTGTAATTTGTACTTATAGGCTCAGCATAAGCCCCAATATCATATGTAATATATTATTACAACAAAACCCTAACCCATGTTGTAATATCGTTCTGATTCCATAAAAGACTCAATAACCGCTTTGCCTATTTCCTCAGCATCTGCATCAGCAAATAATATAAATTCTTTGATGATTTCATCATATGTATATTGTCTTTTATGTGATTTTTTCATCGAATGTATTATATACTGATTATCTTCATTGATTTTAACACGAACATAATGATTATTTTTCCAAAAAGATACTCGGCTTCTATATTTCGTATTTTTCTTCCATGCAGCATTTTCTTTTCGCTCATTAGGCGTCAGCGAAGATAAAGGACTGTTTCTTATGTAATCAAGAGCACTTTTTACACCTTTACCGACAGAAACAGCATTGTCCAAATCTGATAAACTTATGAACCAATCTGAATCAATCGAATATCCTGCAATATGGTCAATAAGCGGAACAATTAACATTCGCCCCTCTCCCTTATATATAGATATTAATAACGGATATGAATGTAACATCATAAATTCACCTCATTTACAAATTCCGATTTAACTTTCCATCAATTTAATTGCTTCATCAACAGATACACATGTAGCAAATCTCTTTGGCCACATCATATCATTGTAATATTTATATGTTTCTTCTCCAGTCATATAGTCGTTATCAAATGTTGAATTTGCCCCTTGTGGAACAATTACTTTATATCCTCTCTCAAAAGCAGATTTCACAGTTGCATCTATACAGAAGTTTGTCTGTAGTCCCACTATCATTAATGTATTATCATCTTTAACATAATCCGTAAAATCTTTATTTCCAAAACAACTATTGATATTTTTTATAAATATCTTTTCCCCTTCCTTGGGAATCACTTGTTCTGCAATTTCGAAGTCTTCATCACCGATTGAAAACCCCGTTCCTGGTCCATCATCATGTTGAAAATAGATAACCTCTATTTGATTATCTCTAGCTGCTTTTATAATTCTTATAGTATCATCAATAAACGCTTCAAAATTAAAAAGTCTACTATCTGTTATTCCTTTTTGTATATCTATCACAAGTAATTTCATTCGTTTCTCCTTTACACATAAAAATTCCGATTTGTTTCTTTACAGTTCCAAGGAATTCTGATTTAACAAAAAATCATACAATCCAATATGCACAATACCGTCTTCATCTATCCATGGTTTTGCATTTGACTTTGATATAATAATCTTCTTGAAAAAATCTTTTGTATTTTTCAAAGGTCTTAACTCAGTTGTCATCTTATCAGGATCACTTACGGATAATGCAGACTGAATATAATATCTTCTTGCTCCCATATTTACAACAAAATCAATCTCACACTGTTTTCTTCTTTTTTTGCCTTCAGCATTTTCAATAATTTCAACAACGCCAACATCTACAGAATACCCACGGATTATCAGTTCATTATAAATGATATTTTCCATTATGTGTGTTTCTTCCTGTTGTCTAAAATTAAGCCTGGCATTACGAAGTCCTACATCCGTGCAATAATATTTCAAAGGATACTCAAAATACTTTTTACCCTTTACATCATATCTTTTTGCCTCGCTGAACATAAACGACTCTATCAGATATTCCAAATATTTTGCGATTGTACTGGTAGACGCCTTAATGTTTTTTACACTTTCCAATGTATCGGCAATCTTCTTTGCATTTGTAAGTGAACCTACCGAAGAACACAAATCATCGGTTAGTTCAGTCAAAACATCGGGAAGTTTTACAATATATCGCTCACTTATATCTTTGAAATATACTTCCGAAAACAAGTTTTTCAGATACTTAACCTTTTCCTCATCACGTTTGAATGATAAAAGCTGCGGCATTCCCCCATAAAGAGCATACAATTCATACACTTCCGATTTATCTCCACCGACAAAATCATAATATTCTTTAAATGACAACGGGAATACCTGAACTTGATCGCCTCTGCCCCTGAATGCCGTCATTACATCTTGAGAAAGTAATTTTGAATTACTTCCCGTCACATAAATATCCACATTTCGAAGACGCATCAATCCATTCAAAACATTATATAGCTTAACATCTTCCGGATTTTCAAGTTCTTTTTTTGTAATAGCATATTGCACTTCATCTATAAGAATATAATACATTTCTTTATTTACAATTCTTGAACGGATGTATTTTGATAATTCATCCGGATTACGATACTGTTCACAAATATCATCATCAAGTGCAATGGAAATAATCTGTTCTTCCTTTACTCCACTCGATATTAGATAGTCACGAAACAAATAAAACAGAAGATAGCTTTTTCCGCACCTTCTGATTCCTGTAATAACCTTAATCAGACCATTTTCCTTTTTGTCTATCAATCTACTTAAATAGATATCTCTATTTATAATTTTTTCCACAGATTTGCCTCCTCAAATTAAAACTTACTGCACTTTTTTCGTAAATTTTAATTTTATTATACTATCCTTATTATGTACAATCAATATTGTAATTAAAACTTACTGCACTTTTTCACTAAGTTTTAATTTCCCATGTTTTCATATCAAACTCCGAAAAAATAAAGACGACCAGTCTTATCATAAGACCAATCGTCTTTATTTATTCTTATATTGTATTTTGTATCTCATCCTTTGAACAAAATCGAATCATTTCTAAGTTCTCTCTAAACTTGAAGTTGTCTCTTAATCCTTCAATTTCATGCTTGCTCCACACTTTTCACATTTTCTCATTGTATATACCTCCAAATCCCAATTTATCAAACTCAACATATCTATTATACTTTATATTGACAGATTCACATATCCGTTTTTATCATATTTCTATAATTAAAATATTCGGCGATTTCTCACCGGATGCTTCCAATGTCAGTCTCGCCAAAGGGAAAGTGAATAAACTATATTGGGAAAACACAAAGAAAAACTATAAAAAATCAGGAGCGACAACACCTATATAAATATAGGATATGTCACTCCTTCCAAAACGATCGGAATCGTTTTCAATACTATTAGTTAGTATATGTTCAAGTCTGTAAATTGTCAACTACTTTCTTTACAAAATTATAGGTACCTGTAATTTTATTATTACTGGTAAAATACTCCCTATGTTTTTCCATTCGTACATTGACCAGTTCTTGTATTTCTTTGTGTCTTTGTCTTTTCGCCACCCCTTCCGGCACAATTTCATTATACACAAATAACAATGTTACAAAATCATATACAACTCTATATTTCAAATTCTTAGCTCTAGTCGATGAAGAAATATTTTTTACCCTTTTCACATATTCCGTTATCTCCGCATCTGGTTGTTGTGTAGCTGGTAATTCTTCAAACAACTTATTGATTAAACAATTACTATGCGCCGAAGCATTTCTTATATCACGCACAGTATTCATAAACTTATTGCTTATAATAGGTTCATTATATAATACTGAATAAAAATCGACCAGATATGCCAAATCTCCAAAAGAAATTAATTCTACAAACACCCAAATTGGGAAATTGGGATAATATTTGTTTATCAAATCTTTGCAATATTCGCTTGATTTATGCCATTTTATCTTTCGTACTATTCTATCATTATTCGGCAAAGCAATAAATTTTTTTACCAGTTCATATCCATCTTCCTTAGGGTTGTTTGTTACTGCTGTTATTAATTTAACTTTTAAAAAATGCTCAATATCCAAACACATTTTTATTATCAGATAACGCAAATGCATATCTATTGTAGATAACTCTTGAAGATAAGCAAATTCCAAATTAATGTATTTTCCTTCTTTTTTGCCTGTTTGATATTTGGGATAATTTTTTCTATACGAAGCTAATTTCATATAATAATTATTATCGCATAAAAAACTCTTCGCCTGTTCCTCTGATATAATATTAAATTTTATCCCCTTACTCTTCATATGCGTAATCAACTCGTCTATCGTAAACAGTGTTTTCATATGTACTCCTATCTATATATTTAATAACTATATTCATTA